>Ga0315288_10000222_pt1 | contig 69114 bp, 45 predicted proteins | sample YL17G11_20_MG_FD_203454 | JGI IMG/M metagenome (GOLD analysis project Ga0315288, IMG submission 203454) | Sediment microbial communities from Yellowstone Lake, YNP, Wyoming, USA - YL17G11_20 | ecosystem: Environmental > Aquatic > Freshwater > Lake > Sediment | place: USA: Wyoming | collected...
AGTACCAGTTAGCCTGAGTGTCGGAGTCACGATGTCCCAAACGCGACGCAAGTTCTTGAAAACCTCGGCAGGCGCCGCCGTATTCACTTCCCTGGCGCGCGCCGCGCCTCCGTTCGCGGCGGCGGCTTCCCAGGCCGTCTCCGGCCCGGACCGCTCCGGAACGATCCTGGTGATGCTGCAGTTGGCCGGCGGCAACGATGGGCTGAATACCGTCGTCCTATATGAGGACGACCAGCACGCTCGCAACCGCTCCACGTTGCGGCTGACCGCAAACCAGGTTCACAAGATCGGTTCATCCTTGGGCTTTCATCCCGAGCTGCGCGGACTGGCGCGCCTGTTCCACGAAGGCCGGCTGGCGGTGCTCCAGGGCGTGGGATATCCGAACATGCACCGCGACCACGGCGCCGGAATGCGGGCCTGGCAAACGGCCAGTCCCCAGGCCGGCGGCCGGCAGACAGGCTGGCTGGCGCGGGCGGCCGACCAATGGGCGGACCCGGAGGCTGGCAACGTGCCCGCGATTTTTGTGGGGCGCATCCCGCAGCCCCTGACACTCCGCGCCGCTGCCAACATTGTTCCTAGCGTTCAGGCCGCACGGGAATGGACTCTGACCGGAGCGCCGGCGCCCGTCCCTGCCGAGCGCCGCGGCGCGCTGCTGTTATTCGCGGACCGCGCGGCCGCCGCCGCCCGGGCGGATGCCGCCAAGGTCGCGGGCGTCCTGCGCGCCGGCGCCGCCCCTTCGTACCCTGCTTACCCGCTGGCCGAGTCGTTCCAGGCCGTGGCCCAACTGATTCGTGCCGAGATCGGAACTCGGATCTACCTCGTCGAGCAGGGCGGGGTTTCCCCGGGCGGGTTTGACAATCATGCCAACCAGGCCGGGAACCACGCGGTTCTGTTGCGGGAGCTTTCGGATTCGGTGGCCGCTTTCTGCGACGATTTGGCACGCGACAAGCTGCTCGACCGCGTGCTGCTGGTTACCTACTCGGAATTCGGGCGCACGCTTTCGGAGAACGGGCGGCACGGCACCGGCCACGGCGCGGCCGCACCGGTCTTCCTGGCCGGCGGCCGGGTGAAGGGCGGCCTGGTGGGCGCGCATCCCAGCCTCAAGGACCTCGAGGCCGATGCCCCAAAGCCCTCCACCGACTTCCGCGGTGTGTACGCCACCGTGCTGGAACGCTGGCTCGGCGTGCCCAGCGAACCGATCCTTGGCGGCCGCTTCGAAACGCTGGACGTGCTGCTGTAACTCTGGAACTGAAGCACGCCGATTGCCGATGCGTCTCAGCGGTGAGTCGAACAGCAGGAGAAACCTATGGAGAAACTGGCGATTTTGGGCGGGCAGCCGGTGGTCACGATCAACAAGGAATTCCGCTGGCCGGCGATTTCCGAAGATGTCGTGCAGGCCGTCGCCGAGATGGTGCGCAAAGGCGAACTTTCCGACACCGAGTACGGTGAAGCGACCCGTGCGCTGGAAGAAGCCTGGGCGAGATTCCTGGGAGTGGAATTCGCTCTTTCGCGGGTGGACGGAACCGCCGCGCTGCACTCGGCATGCTTCGCGGCCGGCGCAGGCCCGGGCGACGAGGTGATCGTCCAGTCCTACACCTGGGTGGCCAGCGTGGGGTGCATCATGGCCGCCGGCGCTGTTCCCGTTTTTGCCGACATCGACCCGCGCACCTACACGCTCGATCCCGCCGACGTCGAGCGGCGCATTACGCCGCGCACCAGGGCCATCCTGCCCGTGCATCTGTGGGGTCACCCGACGGAAATGGACGCCATCATGGATATCGCGCGCAGGCATGGGCTGAAGGTGATCGAGGACGCCAGCCACGCGCACGGCGGCGCCTACAAAGGCCGCAAAGTTGGGACCATCGGAGATATCGGCTGCTTCAGCATGCAGGCCAGCAAAAGCCTGCCGGCCGGTGAAGGCGGCATGATGGTGACCAACGACCGCCGCCTGTTCGAGCGCGCGCTGCTGCTGGCGCAGAGCCCCGGCCGCCTGAAGCTGCACATCCAGCTCGAAGAGCATCGGCCGTTTATCGATACCGGTTTCGGCGGGTTCAAGTACCGCATCAATGTACTCAACGCCGTCATCGCCCGCATGCTGCTGCCGAAGCTCGAGGAGCGCAACGCCATCCGGCAACGGAACATGGACCGGTTATCGGCGGGGCTTGCCGGCGTCACGGGCATCGGGCCCGCATATACGGCGCCTCATGTCACACGCGGCGGTTTTTATGGCTTCCCCATCCTCTACAAGCCTGAGGAATTGGACGGCCTGCCGATGGAGACGTTCCTCCGGGCGGTGAACGCCGAGGGTGTGCCGCTGAAACGCGACCGTTATCCGATGCTGCACCTGTGCGCCATGTACCGGCGGCAGAACCCCTTGGGCGCCGGCTGGCCGTGGAGCTTCTCGGACGCCACTCGCGCGGTCACCTACCAGCCGGGCGACCTCCCGGTGACCGAAAGCGTTTACCCGCGCCTGCTGCACATCGAGTCCTGGGATAAGGCGGAGCCGAGCGAGGACCTGTTCGAGCAATACGCACAAGGCATCCGCAAGGTGGTGGACAACGCCCGCGCACTCCGCGCCGCGGGTGTGATTCCGGCCGGTGCGTGAGGTGGGCGCGGTGAGGGTTCTGCTGATCTCCGCGAATACGGAAACCATGAACATGCCGACGCTTCCCCTGGGGCCGGCCAGCGTCGCGGCCGCAACCGAGAGCGCCGGCCACGACGTGCTCCTGCTGGACTTGATGTTTCAGCCAGACGCGCAGTCGGCCGCCACCGACGCCGTGCGCGACTTTCGTCCCCAGGCCATCGGCGTCTCGGTCCGCAACATCGACGACCAGGCCATGGCCAATCCGCACTTCCTGCTTCCTCCGGTCAGAGAGATCGTCGCCGCCTGCCGGGGCGTCTCCAATGCCCCGATCATCCTGGGCGGCGCGGGCTACAGCATTTTCCCCGAGAGCGCACTGCGGTACTTGGGCGCCGACATGGGAATTCAAGGCGAAGGAGAGGCGGCTTTCCCCGCACTGCTGGAGCGGATCGGCGGCGGCGCCGACGTTTCCGACCTGACGGGCATTTGCCTGCCGGGCCGGCCCGCTCAGGCCAGACGCTTCACCAGAGATCTGGATGACCTGCCTCTGCCCGAGCCGCGGCTCTGGATTCCCGCGGGCGCCGGCCGCGGCGACCTTTGGGTGCCGGTGCAAAGCAGGCGCGGTTGTCCGATGGACTGCACCTTCTGTTCCACCAGCCTGATCGAGGGCAGGTCGGTACGAAGGCGTTCGCCCGCCCGGGTGGTCCGGTGGCTCGCCGCGCTGAACGACGCCGGATGCCGTAACTTCAACTTCGTCGATAACACCTTCAACCTGCCGCCCTCTTATGCCAAGGAACTTTGCAGCCGGATCATAGAAGCGGGGCTGGAGATCACGTTCTGGGCAATCATTTATCCCCAGTGGGTGGATGCCGAGCTGGCGCAACTGATGAGCAGGGCCGGGTGCCGCCAGGTCAGCCTCGGTTTTGAGAGCGGGTCCGACCGGATCTTGCGCGGCCTGAACAAGCGGTTCAGCCGGCAGGGGGTGCAGGCGGCCTCGAAGCTGTTCCAGGAAGCGGGGATGGCGCGCTGGGGATTCTTGCTGCTGGGAGCGCCCGGGGAGACGCGGGATACCGTCGAGGAGAGCCTGGCCTTCGCCGATTCTCTGAAGCTCGAGGCCTTGAACGTCACCGCCGGCATTCGGATCTACCCGCACACTCCGCTGGCGAGAACCGCGCTGGCGGAGGGAGTCACGGAACGCGATGCCGACCTGCTGTCCCCATGTTTCTATCTGGCGGCCGGGTTGAGGGAGTGGCTCCCGGAACGCGTCGCGGCATACAAAGCCTCGCGCCCCTGGGTCAACTAGTGTAGTGCGTCCAACGCTTCTTTACCTTTGGCTGCGGCCCAATGAACAGCCAGCGCCGGAGGCGTGGCCGAAAATAGCCCAACGATTTATCGCTGGGAAACTGAGAAAAAGGAGCCGAGTCCCGTAGGGACGACCGAACCTCCCGCAAATGGCCGGTTTCAGTCGTCCCTCCGGGACTCTTCGCGTTCGTTTACTACCCAGCACTGAAGTGCTGGGCTATTATCGGCCGCGCCTACGGCGCTTCGATAAGCCAAGCAATCAATGACGCACTACACTAGCGGAAGGCGGTCCACATCCGATAGGCGAATCGTGATCGTGTGACGCGTCTATGTAAATCGTAACAGCGCCGCAACAGCTTGCGCTTCGGAGGGAGGCCGTGCTGTGGAGGGATCGAACCCGCAGGCCGGCAAGTGGCGATTTCACGAGGTTGCCAAGCCCAAACCTGCCGTGGCGAAGCGATTGAATTGAATGCGTCTGTCCGACAACTTTTCAGAGGTCATGCGCAAGTTGATCGCTGACCTCAAGGGAATCGGCAGGATCCAGCCCCTCTGAACATCCCCTGAGAATAAACACAGAAAATCCCTTGCCAGGCTCTGAGGATATGATATGCTCAGTTTCCGGTTGGCTTGTGATGTCCACCAGTTTCAACAAGATCAGGGCACCAGAGAAGCTCCACCATTGCGTCACGCGGACACTCGCCCTCCGAGTTATGGACGCGGAGCGGGCTTCGGAGAGGCTCGATTTCCCTAACGAGGCGGAGTTGTGTCAGCAACTGGGCGTTAGCCGCAGCATCCTGCGGGAAGCTGTGAAGGTACTGGCGGACAAAGGGATGATGGAGGTCCGGCCGCGCTCGGGCATGCGATCCCGGCCCAGGGCCGAATGGAACGTGCTCGATCCGGACATTCTCGGCTGGCAAGCTCAATTGAGCCCGGATCCGCGTTTCCTGCGGGATCTATGCGAGGTTCGACTGGCCATTGAGCCGACGGCTTCAGGATTCGCGGCGGTCCGGGCTACCCCACAAGAAATCGCGGCCATCGAGGAGTGCCTGGAACGGCGGGAGGCGGTTACCGGCAGTGTCAACTTCGAGGAGGCCATCAACCTGGATCTGCAGTTCCATACCGCCGTGGTGGCGGCCTCCCACAATCCGTTGTTTCAGCGATTGAGCGCCAGCATTCGTGAACCCTTCCGGGTGGCGTTGTCGTACACCGCCCGGCTGCGGGCATCGGTGGCGTTGGAACTGGCGGCCCATCGGACGCTGCTCGACGCCATTCGCAGGCATCAGCCGATGGCGGCGCGCGCCGCCGCTGAAGAGATCGTGGGCTACGCGATGTTGGCCGTCGAGCAGGTGGTGCGTTCGCAAGAGAACCACGGAGGCGGCTGACCCGGACCATTCACAACGGATGAACAGGGGCGGACACGGATGGGCCGGAGCAGGGCGGACGGGGTGGCAACAGCATGAAGCTGGCGGTATCAGGAAAAGGCGGCGTCGGCAAATCGACCATCGCCGGCACGCTGGCGCGGCTGTATGCGGCCGACTCCTGCCGTGTCCTGGCGATCGACGCCGATCCGGATGCCAACCTCGCTTCGGCCGTCGGTGTGCCGCCCGAACTGCGACGGGGAATCCGCACCATCGCGGGCGAGCGCCGGCTGATCGAGGAACGAACCGGCGCCAGAGTGCGCGAGTTCGGCCAGATGTTCAAACTGAATCCTGAGGTCGCGGACATCGCGGAACGATACGCGGTGCGCTACGCGGGGGTGGACCTGCTGGTGTTGGGCGCGGTGCCGCGAGCCGCCGGCGGTTGCGCCTGCCCCGAGAGCGTGCTGCTGAAAAGCCTGGTGCTCCACCTGGTGCTGAAGCGCGGCGAGGTGGTCATTCTGGACATGGAAGCCGGCATCGAGCACCTGGGACGCGGCACCGCCGCGGGGGTCGATTTGATGGCGGTGGTGGTGGAGCCGGGCCGGCGCAGTCTGGAGACGGCTCACCGCATCCGCGAGATGGCGGCCGCGCTCGGTATCCGCCGTTTCGGGGTCGTGCTCAACAAGTCCACGAGTCCCGCCGAGGATGGCGAATGGGTGTCCGCGGAGTTCGGTGCGGACAGCCTGCTGGGCGTGATTCCCTTCGACAGCCGGATCGCCCGCGCCGACCGTCGCGGTTCATCGATTCCGGAATTGGGCCAACAGGACCTGCTGGCCCCGTTTCGCGAGCTGCTGGTAAACCTGGATTCTCGCATCAAGGAGAAAACGCCATGAGTTTCGAGCCCCGATGCCTGGCCACGGCCATTGGCAGCCTGCCGCACGCCGATGCGTGCCAGGCGGCTCAAATCGTGCTCAGAAGCATCCCCGACGCGCCGATCTGGCCGCAACTGCCCGCCACCGGCATCAACGAGCAAATGGAAGTGCAATACAGCGAGGGCATTCCCCGCGTTGTCATCGACCGCGAGAAGGAGCGGATGTTTATCGACACCACGGGCGATTACTCCATGGAGCTGGCCGCCTTCTACGAGAACTTTTTGGCCGAGAACCTGGATTACTTTCGGATCACGCCCGACTTTGCCAAGGGCATCTACGCCCTGGAAGCGGCGTTGGAAACGGCCGGCGGCACGCGTCCCTTCGTGAAGATGCAGACCACCGGCCCCATCAGCTTCGGGCTCACGGTCGTCGACGAGAACAAGCGCGCCATTTACTACAACGCGGAGTTCATCGACGTGGTGGTGAAGGCGCTGGCCATGAAGTGCCGCTGGCAGATCCGCAAATTCCGCAAGTTCGCCCGGGGCATCATCTGTTTCATCGACGAGCCCATCCTTTCGGCCTTCGGTTCCTCCACTTACGTCAGCGTCACCCGTGACGACGTGGTGGCCAAGCTGGGCGAGATGATCGAGGCGGTGCATGCCGAGGGAGCGCTGGCCGGCGTGCACTGTTGCGGCAACACGGAGTGGCCCATCCTGATCGACGCCGGCGCCGACATCGTCAACTTCGACGCCTTCGATTACGGGGACACCATCACTCTCTATCCGGAGCCCGTGAAGCGCCACCTGGAGGCCGGCAAGACACTGGCCTGGGGTATCGTGCCGACCAACAGCGCCAAGATCCAGGCGCAAACCGCCGACAGCCTGGTGAGCAAGTTGTTTGCGCTGGTCGAGGACCTATGTAAGGCCACCGGGCTGAACCGGGAGTTGGTCCTTCGCCGGGCGTTGATCACACCCTCCTGTGGCACCGGCTCGATGCCCAAGGCGGATGCCGAGAAGGTGTTCGACATTCTGCGCCAGGTCAGCGAGAAGCTGCGAAGCGGGCTCGGCGCGACGGCGTGAGGAGTAGCCACAGATTACACGGATTCTGCGGATTCATCCGTGCAATCCGCGAAATCTGCGGCTCGGACGTTCCATGGGATCTGTTATCGCCATGACGGGAAAGGGCGGGGTGGGCAAGACGACTCTGTCCGCGCTGGCCGTGGATTGGCTTGTGCGGCGGGGCGAAACGCCGATCCTGGCGGTGGACGCCGATTCCAACGCCAACCTGCATTGGGCCCTGGGGGTTCGCTACCAGGAGACCGTGGGCGGCATCCGCGAATCGGCCCGCCGGCAGGCACAGGCCCTGAAGGGCATTGCCAAGCAGGAGTTCCTGGAGTTGCGGGTGCAGGAAGCGCTGGTCGAGCAGCAGGGCTACGACCTGATCGTGATGGGCCGGCCCGAGGGACAGGGTTGCTACTGCTTCGCCAACAATGTTCTCCGCGACGTGCTCGACCGCCTGGCACGCAACTACCGCCACATCGTGATCGACAGCGAGGCCGGACTGGAGCACGTGTCCCGCCGCACGCTGCTTTGCCTGGACCACCTGGTGATTGTTTCCGATTGCACGGTGCGGGGCATTCGCACCGCGGCCCGCCTGTCCGCGCTGGCCGACGAGGTGGGCCTGGGCGCCCGGTCACGCGGCCTGATCGTGAACCGCGTGCCGGAAGGAGGGCCGCCGCCGGCGGTCCGAAGCGAAGCCCAGGCCAGCGGACTGCCCCTGCTGGCGGCCATTCCCCTGGACGAGCACGTTGCGGCCCTGGACGGCGACGGAATTCCGCTGGCGGGAATGCCGCGAAACGCCCCGGCGCGGGTGGCGTTCGAAGAGGCGCTCACAAAGCTGTTTCCCGAACAGGAGAGGAACTGATGTCCACGACGCCGCCCAAGGCGCCGGCCGGAGATGTTTCTCGGGATCCGGCGATCAACCAGATGGTGCACATCGCCGGCAGCGCGCAGGTGCCGACCGTCTGGGACCGGTACCAGGCCCAGCATCCGCAATGCCGGTTCGGCAGCGACGGCGTCTGCTGCCGGCTGTGCCACATGGGGCCGTGCCGCATCACTCCCAAAGCCAGGCTGGGCATCTGCGGCGCCGATGCCGATACCATCACGGCGCGCAACCTGCTGCGCGAGATTGCCGCCGGCGTCGCCGCCCACTCCGATCACGGGCGCGTGCTGGCCCGCACGCTGAAGCGCGTGGCGCAGGGCCAGGGCGGCGAGTTCAAGATCAGCGATGGCCGTCGCCTGCGCGAAGCGGCGCACTTCTTCCACATCCGGACCGGCGGACGCGGCGATCTGGAAATCGCGGGCGACCTGGCGGATTTCCTGCTGGGGCAATTTTCGTGGTCGGAGGAACCGAATGCCACGCTGCGGATCGCTCCGGAAAAGCGGCAGGCGCTCTGGAAGAAGCTGGAGATCGAGCCCAAGGGCATCGACGCGGCGGTGGTGGAGTTGCTGCACCGCACGCACATGGGCGTGGACCATGACTATCGCCACTTGATTATGGGCGGGCTGAAGTGCGCGCTGGCGGACGGCTGGGCGGGCTCGGCCATCGCCACGCTGGTCTCCGACATCCTGTTCGGCACGCCGCGGCCCGTCCGCAGCCGGGTGAACCTGGGCGTCCTGGCCGAGGACAAGGTCAACATCATCGTGCACGGCCACGAGCCGACGCTGGCGGAGATGCTGGCCCTGGCCTCCCGCGACGAGGAACTCCTGGCCCATGCCCGGGGCCATGGGGCAGCCGGCGTCAACCTGGCCGGAATCTGCTGCACCGCCAACGAAGTGCTCATGCGCCACGGCCTCCCCATCGCCGGCAACTTCCTGCAGCAGGAGCTGGCCATCCTGACGGGCGCGGTGGAAATGATGGTCGTCGATGTTCAGTGCGTCATGCCCTCGCTGGCGCAGGTGGTGAAGTGCTTCCATACCAGGCTGGTGAGCACCTCTGAAATCGCGCACAACCGTGAAGCCGAGCAGATCACCTTCGATGTGGGGAACGGCTACGCCCATGCCTGCCGCTTGATTCGCGCCGCGATCGACAATTTCCCGCGGCGCGACCGCCAGCGCGTGCACATCCCGTGCGAATCGATGGAGCTGGTGGCCGGTTTCTCCAACGAGACGATCTACCACATGCTGGGCGGGCGCTACCGCAGCACCTTCCGCCCGCTGAACGACGCCATCATCGACGGCCGCATTCGCGGCCTCGCCGCCATCGTCGGCTGCAGCAACCCCAAGGTGATGGTGGACAACTCGCACGTGCGCCTGGCGGAGGAGTTGATCAAGCGCAACGTGCTGGTGCTGCAAACCGGCTGCGCGGCCATCGCCTGCGCCAAGGCCGGGTTGCTGGTGCCGGAGGCGGCGCTGGAGAAGGCGGGGGCCAGCCTGCGGGAGGTCTGCGAGGCGGTGGGCATCCCCCCGGTCCTGCACATGGGTTCCTGCGTGGACAACAGCCGCATCCTGCTGGCGGCCACCAACCTGCTGCACGAGGGGGGGCTGGGCGAGGACCTCTCGGACCTGCCGGTGGCCGGCGCCGCGCCGGAGTGGATGAGCGAGAAGGCGGTGGCCATCGGACATTACTTCGTGGCCAGCGGGCTCTACGTGGTGCTCGGCCATCCGCTTTACGTGGAGGGCAGCGACAACGTCACCCGGCTGCTCTGCCGGGAGATGGAAGGAATCACCGGCGGCCGTTTTGAGTGGGAGCCCGATCCGGTGATTGCCGCCGACAAGATGCTGGAGCACATCGAAAGGAAGCGCGACGCGCTGGGCATCAACGTGAAGCGGGAACGGAAGCTGTTCGACATGAAAGCGAGGCGGGAACTGCAATGAGCAGGATCATCGCCTCCTCGGCCATCCGCGGCGCGCACGCCATCGTGGGCCAGGCGGAGGAATGCTTCGCCCGGGCCGTCGCGGCCCGCGGCCTGGATGGTGCGGTCAGCTTTCCGAACACCGCCTATTCGCTGCCGGTCATCTACTCGCTGCTGGGGCAACGGGTGGATTGCCTGGCCGACATGAAGCCGGTGCTGGAGGAATGCCGCCGGCTGCTGCCGGCCATCCCCGCCGACAGGGTCTGGCTGCCTTACCTGGGCGACACGCTGGACGCCGGCATCGCCACCCTGTTTGCCTTCGAAATCATCGAGTGCTGCAAGTACTTGATGGGGCCACAGCCGGTGAACGGCATCTGGCTGGGAGCGGCGGGTGACGTCATCATCCGCGAGCGCGGCATCGAATTCGTGGATGGCTCGGCGCCGGGCTTCGCCGCGATTGTGGGTGCGGCCCCCACCCGCGACGACGCCGTGCGCATCGCCCGCGAGCTGCAGGAGAAGAACCTGTATGTGTTTATCGCCGGCCACACCAACGGAGTCTCCTTCGCCGAACAGTTGGCCGAGGCCGGCGTCCAGTTGGGCTGGGGAACCCGCCTGGTCCCCTTCGGAAAGGAGATCTCCGCCGCCATTTACGCGCTCGGTTTCGCGAACCGCGTGGCCTTGAGCTTCGGCGGCGTGCAGCCGGGCGACTACTCCCGCAACCTGCGCTACAACAAGGACCGCATCTTCGCCTTCGTGATGGCGCTCGGCGAGGTGACGGAGGAAAAGTACGCGGCCGCGGCGGGCGCCATCTCCTACGGGTTTCCGACCATCGCCGACACCGACATCCCGCAGATTCTCCCCACCGGCATTTGCACTTACGAGCACGTGGTTTCGTCGGTGCCCATCAACCGCATGGTCGAGAAGTGCCTGGAGGTGCGCGGCTGCAAGGTAAAGATCACGAAGGTGCCGATCCCGGTGGCCTATGGCCCGGCTTTCGAGGGCGAGCGCATCCGCAAGGAACAGACGTACGTCGAGTTCGGGGGCAACCGCACCCCGTCGTTCGAATACGTCACCACGGGTGAGCTGTCCGAAGTGGAGGACGGCAGGATCACGGTCGTGGGCCCGGAGATCGACGATGCGGCGGAAGGCTCCGCCCTGCCGCTGGCCATGTGGGTGGAAGTGGCCGGCCGCAAGATGCAAACCGACTTCGAACCCATCCTGGAGCGCCAGATCCACCACCTGGTCAACGGCGCCGAAGGCATCTGGCACATGGGCCAGCGCGACATCAACTGGCTGCGCATCAGCAAAGTCGCCCGGGCGAAGGGTTTCAAGATCCGCCACTTGGGCGAGATCCTGCGCGCCAAATTCCTGAACGATTACCCGGCCATCGTAGACAAGGTGCAGGTCACGCTGTTCACCGAGCGGAAAGAGGTCGAGGAGCGCATGGGCGAGGTGCGCCGCGTCTACCGGGCGCGCAACCAGCGGCTGGAGTCCCTCACCGATGACAGCGTGGACACCTTCTACTCCTGCCTGCTCTGCCAGAGCTTCGCGCCCAACCACGTCTGCGTGATCACCCCGGAGCGCCTGGGGTTGTGCGGCGCCTACAACTGGCTGGACGGCAAGGCGGCCTATGAGATCGATCCCACCGGACCCAACCAGCCGCTGGTGAAAGGCGAGTGTATCGATGCGGTGCGCGGGCAGTGGGCGAACATCAACCAGTACGTCTACGCCAACTCCAAGCAGACGATCCGCACGTTCAATGCCTACTCGCTGCTGGAGTCCCCAATGACCAGTTGCGGCTGCTTTGAGGCCGTGGTGGCGGTGCTGCCGGAATGCAACGGCGTCATGGTGGTCAACCGGGAGTACATGGGGCAGACGCCGGCGGGCATGAAGTTTTCCGCGCTGGCCAACATGACCGGCGGCGGGCAGCAGACCCCGGGCTTCATCGGCATCGGGAAGAACTACATCGTCAGCCGCAAGTTCATCTCCGCGGAAGGCGGCCACCGGCGCATCGCGTGGATGACCAGGGAACTGAAAGAGGCTTTGAAGGAAGAGCTGGAAGTAATCGGACAGCGGCTGGGTCTGGCGGACTTCATCGACCTGATCGCCGACGAAGCCGTAGGGACTGACGCGGCCTCGGTGCGGGCGTACATGGAGAAGGTGAACCACCCGGCGCTGTCCATGTGGGAGATCACCACCCCGTCGCCGGAAGCGCCGAAAATGGAGGTCCCAGGTTCAAGGTCCAAGGTCCAAGGTTCCGAACAGCCGGAAGAGAGCCAAGCCCCGAAGGAGGCCCAAAGTCCAAAGTCCCAGGGCCAGGGCCCGGAGCAGGGCGACCTGGGACCTTCAGCCGACGTTGAACCTTGGAGTCGCCGCGGCGACGGCGTGGGACAACCTGTGACTACACCCATGGACGGAATCGGAGAGATCGTCACCATCCTGGAGCGGCTGCGCCACACGCCGCTGCCCACCCAGGTGGAGCCGGGCATGACTCCCGAGCAGCAGACGGCAGCGCTTCAGGCATCGACCGCCTTGCACCTGCTGCACGCCGGCGCCAACCTGCTGTTGCTGTCGAGCGGCGTTTTGGCGCGGGCGGCGCCCTGTACCGCCGGCGTCCCGGCCGCTGCGGCGGCGTCCCAAGCGCAAGCTGCCGGCGCTGCCGCGACGGCGGTAGAGGTTGCCGGGCCGGCCGCGGGCGCTGCGCCCGCCCCCATCGCGGCGTTATCCGGCTCGCCCGCCACTGTGGCGCCGTCCGGATTCGGTGCGCCGCGGGAGACAGCGGCCGAGACGGCCACGCTCACCTCGCCCGCCATTGTCATGCCGTCCAGCTTCAGCGTGCCGGCGGAGACGGTGAACGGGACCATCCGAACCGTAACGCTGGGCGGATCCGGAACCCGTACTTCGGCCGTAACCATCGGCGGCGCGGCGGCGCTCCCCTTCCGCCACTTCGAAGGCCACGCCGGCTGCCGTCCGGTCGTGGCCATGGAAGTATTTGACCAGGCGCCCAAGGGCTACCCGGACGCCCTGCGCGAGACCTACGGGGCGTTGCTGAACGATCCGGCCGCCATGGCCCGCTTCTGCGTGGAGAAACTGGGCGCCGAGGCCATCAGCGTGCGGTTGCCGGGCACGCATCCCGAGCAGGGCGACAAGTCTCCAGAAGCCGCCGCCGACGTGGTCCAGGATGTGCTCAAGGCCGTGGGAGTGCCGCTCATCATCACCGGCCCCAACCACTACGAAAAGAACAACGCGGTGATGAAGCACATCGCCGCCGCTTTCGCCGGCGAGAACCTGCTGTTGAACTGGGCCGAGACGGACAACTACAAGACCATCGCGGCGGCCGCCATGGGCTACAACCACTGCCTGGCCGCGCAGACGCCCATTGATGTGAACATGTGCAAGCAGCTCAACATCCTGCTTACCAACCTGGGCGTGGCGCCGGAGAAAATCGTGATCGACCCGCTCACCGGCGCGCTGGGCTACGGCCTGGAATACAGCTACTCGGTGATGGAGCGCATCCGCACTTCGGCCTTCACGGGCGATCCGATGCTGGCCCTGCCCATGCTCGCGACGCCCGGTTACGAAGTGGCCCGCACCAAGGAGAGCAAAGCGCCGCGCAGCGCCTTCCCGCTGTGGGGGCCGGAGAGAGAACGGGGCGCGCTGCTGGAGGTGGCCACGGCCATGAGCCTGCTGAACGCCGGAGCCGACCTGTTGATCCTGTATCATCCCGTGGCCGCCCGAACCTTGAAGCGGAAGATCGAGGAGATGTGGTGTTAGGTGTTTGAATTGCGGATTTCAAACCAGGTCCGCAATCCGCAATCCGCAATCCGAAACTCACCCAACACCCGGCGCCTGGAAGAGGAGACCGGTAAATGGCGTTGACGGGACTGCAGATTTTCAAGCTGCTTCCGAAAACCAACTGCGGCGAGTGCGGCGTGCCCACCTGCCTGGCATTCGCCATGAAATTGGCGGCCAGGAACGCGGAGCTGGCGGCGTGCCCCTACGCGTCGGAGGAAGCGAAGAAGACCATCGGAGCGGCCAGCAAGCCGCCCATCCGGCTGGTGAAGATCGGGCCGCCGGAACGCGAGGTGGCCGTGGGCAAGGAAGTGGTCATGTTCCGGCACGAGAAGACGTTCGTGCACCAGACGGCCTTGGCCATCGCCTTCCCCGACGACCAGCCGCTTTCCGAGCTCTCCCACCACATCGCCGAAGCCAGGGAGTACTGCCTGGAACGGGCCGGCGAGAAACTCCGGCTGGACCTGATTCTGGTCGATAACTTCAGCGAGGCGGTGGAGCCATTCGTCCGGCTGGTGAAGGCCACGGCCGGGGCCACCGGCATGGGCATCATTCTGAGGAGCAGCAACCCGGAGGCGCTGGAAGCGGCGCTTCAGGCCATCGAGGGCCAACGGCCGCTGATTCACGCCGCCACTCCCGACAGCGCCGAGACCATGGCCGCCCTGGCGCTGAGATACAAGGCGCCGCTGGTGGCGCGCGCCGCCACGCTCGATGAATTGGCGGCGCTCACCGGCAGGCTGGCGGGGTTGGGGGTGACCGACCTAGTGCTGGACCTGCCCGCGGAAAACGCGGGCGCCACGCTGCAATACAACACCATCATCCGCAAGGCGGCGCTAAAGGGCAACGTCCAGCCGCTGGGCTACCCGATCATCAATTTCGTGACCGCCGGCGACGCGGCGTCGCTGGTCGCCGACGCCTGCACCTTTATGTGCAAGTACGCCTCGGTCCTGGTGATCGACCGGCTCAACTACGAGGTGCTCTTGCCGCTGATGATGCTGCGGCAGAACATCTACACCGATCCGCAGAAGCCCATCCAGGTGGAGCCCAAAGTGTACCCCATCGGCGAACCCGGCTCGGACTCACCCGTTCTGGCCACCACGAACTTCTCGCTGACCTACTTCCTGGTGTCGGGCGAGGTCGAGGCCTCTGGCGTCCCGGCGCACCTGGTGATCGTGGAAAGCGAGGGCATGAGCGTGCTGACGGCCTGGGCCGCGGGGAAGTTCTCCGGCGCCAAGGTCGCCGCCGCGGTGAAGGCCAGCGGGCTGGAAAGCCAGTTGAAGACCCGGCGCCTAGTGATTCCGGGGTACGTGTCTCAGATCAGCGGCGAAGTCGAGGAGGCGCTTCCCGGCTGGGAGGTTTTGGTGGGGCCGGGTGAAGCCGCCGATCTGGGGCCGTTCTTGAAGAGACAAGTCGGCCAGTGACAGCATGCCCTACGTACGCTTTCTGCCTGCCGATGTTTGCGTCGAGGCGCCCGCCGGGACGCTGCTTCACGAAGCGGCGATCCTGGCCGGCATCCACGATCTGGAACTGCCTTGCGGCGGGCAGGGGACCTGCGGCCAGTGCCTGCTGGAATTGGTGCCGGCCGGCCGGCTGGCCATGGCCTGCCAGACCCGCGTCTGGGCCGATGCCGTCGTCCGCGTTCCCGAGAACCATGATGTCGCCCTGCGCGTGGTCGGCGACAGCCACTTCCTGGTCAGCGAGGAGTTGCTTCCGGAGCGAAGCAAGCTCTCACCGCTGTGCCGGGTCGAGCGGCTCACGGTGCCTCCGGCCTCAATCGAGGAGCACTACAGTGACTGGAACCGGCTGGTCCGCGAGCTGGTACGCAGCAACGCGGGGCTTCCTGTTTCAGCGCCACTGGCGGTGCTGCGCGATTTGGCCGCGGCGTTGCGCGAGCAGCAGGGGAAGGTCACGGTCACGATTCTGGAATCTGGTTCCGCCCTGGATGTGGTGGAAGTGCGGCCCGGCCACGGCGGCGGGCGGGCCTTGGGCCTGGCTGTGGATCTTGGAACCACGACCGTCGCCGCGCAACTTGTGGATCTGGAAGACGGCCGCGTGCTGGCGACGCGCACTACCTATAACCTGCAGATCCGCCGCGGCGCGGACATCATCAGCCGCATTGATTATGCCCGTACCAGGGAGCGTCAGAAAGAGCTGCGGGGCATGGCGCTCGAAACCATCAACAGCCTGATCGAGGAGATGTGCCGCGAGACGGGGACCGGGGGGCGCGAGATCCGCGCCGCCTTTCTGGCCGGCAACACCACCATGATCCACCTGCTGCTGGCCCTGCCGCCGCGCCACATCCGCGAGGCGCCGTATGTCCCCACGGTGAACCCGGTGCCCGCTCTTTCGGCCCGGGAAGCCGGTCTGGACATCCATCCGCAGGCCGTGGTCGAGTGTGCGCCGGGAGTGGGCAGCTATGTCGGCGGTGACATCACCGCAGGCTTGCTCTCCACCGATCTGCCCACCAACCATGAAAACGTGTTCCTGTTCTTGGACATCGGCACCAACGGCGAGATCGTAATCGGAAACGCGGACTGGATGGTCGGCTGCGCCTGCTCGGCCGGGCCGGCCTTCGAGGGTGCGGGGATCAAGTGCGGCATGCGGGCCGCCGACGGCGCCATCGAGCACCTGGAGATCGGCGCCGATGGCGAAACGATTCGCTACCAGGTGATCGGCGGGGGAAAACCGGCCGGCATCTGCGGCTCGGGCTTGATCTGCCTGTTGGGTGAACTGTTCCGCCGAGGCGTCATCGATCGATCCGGCCGGTTCCATGAAGAGCCCGGCGCCGGGCGCATCGTGCCCTGCGAGAACCGCCGGGCGTTCGTGGTTGAATATGGGGCGCGCACGGCCGGCGGCCAAGACCTGCTCATCACGGAGGCCGACCTGGAGAGTCTCATCCGCACCAAGGCCGCCATCTATGCCGCGTGTTCGCTGGTTATCGAGAACGTCGGCCTGAAGTGGGACGCCATCTCCAGGGTCTATATCGCGGGAGGATTTGGCCGCCATATTCAGATTGCGGATGCCGTGATGATCGGCATGCTGCCCGACCTGCCTCATCGGCTCTTCAGTTACCTTGGCAATTCGGCGCTTACCGGCGCTTACATTGCGTTGCTCTCCCGGGAGCACCGCCGCAGGCTCGTGGACATCGCCTCCCGGATGACCTACGTGGACCTGAGCTCGGATCCGCGCTATATGGACAACTACGTGAAAGCCCTGTTTCTTCCGCATACGGACCTGGAACAGTGTCCGAGCGTTGCGAGAATGCTGCGGAACGGAAGGAGGAATGGATCATGAAGAATCTTCTGGAACGGCTTGCCGAGGGAGCGGTTCTCATCTCCGACGGCGCCATGGGCACGTTTCTGCAGGCCAAGGGACTGGCCGCGGGAGAGTGCCCCGAGTCGTGGTGCATCTCGCACCCCGATGTCGTAAAGGGAATTGCCGAGGCCTACATCGCGTCCGGCGCCGACATGGTGGAGACAAATTCCTTCGGCGGCAGTTCCTTCAAGTTGACGCTCTACGGTCTGGGCGACAAGGTGCGCGAGTTCAACCGCGCCGCTGCGGCGCTGGCCAGAGAGGCGATGAAAGACAAAGGTTACGTCGCCGCCTCGGTGGGGCCGACGGGCCACATCGCGGAGGAGGAGGGCGGGGACGTGACGGCCGCCGAATTTTATGAGGCCTTCCAGCAGCAGGTCCTGGCTCTGGCTGAAGGCGGCGCCGACGCCATTTGCGTGGAAACCATGTCGTCCCTGATCGAGGCCGTGCAGGGGGTGAAAGCCGCCAAGCAGAACACCGGGCTGCCGGTCCTCTGCACCTTCACCTTCGAGCTCGGCCCCAAGGGTTTTCATACCATGATGGGCGTAACGCCCGGCCGGGCCGCCAAGGAGGCCGTGGCCGCGGGGGCCGATATCATAGGCGCGAACTGCGGCAACGGGATCGACAATATGATTGAAATTGCCAGGCACATGCGCGCCGCGGCGCCTCACGTCCCGATTCTGATTCACGCCAATGCCGGCTTGCCGGTGGTTGAAGACGGCAGGACGGTTTTCAAGGAAACACCCCAATACATGGCCTCGCGGGTGAAGGCCTTGATCGGCGCCGGCGCTAACATCATTGGCGGCTGCTGCGGCACCACTCCGGAGCATATCGCCGCCATGGCCAAGGCCGTGCGCTCTTGACAGGGGGGCCAGGCACCGCGGCGGCCGCGCCTCTGTGAAACACAGAAACGCGCTTCTCGAAATGAAGCCGGCAGGGAATCCGTGCGCGGTCCATCTTTTAGCCGTGGTGTGATAGCATCCGGGCCGAAGGAGGCAGCAATGCCGGTACTCCTCATTCTTCTTGCCGCCGCGCTGGCGGCGGCCCAAACACCGCTGAGTCCGATCGCAGGGCTCGATCAGCCCAGGAATTATCGGATGCAGCGCAGTTCCAGCTCGAACCCCGACTGGCGAAACTCCAATGACGACCGCATTCCGGTAGCTCCCGGCCAGACCGTCACCATTGCCGAACTGGCCGGCCCCGGCCGCATCGTGCACATATGGTTCACCGTGGCCAGCGCGCAACCGAGTTTCCCGCGTCTGCTGGTCATGCGCATTTACTGGGACGGGGAACAGGGCCCTTCCGTCGAAGCGCCCCTGGGTGATTTCTTTGCCGGCGGGCACGGGATGGAGGTGGATGTCAATTCCCTCCCCATCCGTGTGACTTCGGAAGGACGGGCGCGCAACAGCTATTGGCCCATGCCCTTTCACAAGTCGGCGCGCATCACCATCACCAACGACGGCAAGCTGCCCATCCGCTCGCTCTATTACCAGGTGGATTGGGAAAAGCTGCCGTTGCTGGCGGGCGACGTGCCCCATTTCCACGCCCGCTACAAACAGGAATTCCCGGCGCGGCCCGGCAACTACGTCATCCTGGAAGCCCAAGGCAAAGGTCACTACGTGGGCACCATCATGTCGGTTCATGCCCGCACCAATGGGTGGATCGGAGAGGGCGATGATTTCTTCTTCGTCGACGGAGAGGCCGAACCGTCGCTGCGCGGTACGGGGACCGAGGATTACGTGGGGGACGCCTGGGGTTTCCGCCGCTTCGACGGCCCGTATTACGGCGTGCCGATCTGGGAGGGGCGCCAAAGTGAGGACCTGACCACCTATTATCGCTTCCACGTTCCCGACCCGGTGCCGTTCACAAGATCCATCCGGGTGGAAATCGAGCACCGGGGACCGATTGCCCCGCCGGAGAACAGCAAGTACGGTGAGCGCGGCGATGACTACGCCAGTGTGGCGCTGTGGTACCAGACCGAGCCGCATAAGCCCTTCGGAGCGATCCCGCCTGCGGCAACCCGCCTGCACTACAACCTGGACAACCTCATCGACGGCGCCACGCTGCTGGCTGCCGTGGCAGCGCAGGGCGGAAAGATTCTCAAGAGTGCCGCCGCGGTCGTGTTTGCCGCGGAAGGTTCGGGCGCTACGCTGGATCTGCCGTTCGAGGTCGCAAGGGAAGGGAATTACGAACTGGCCGCCTACCTGACGTATGGCCCCGGTGGAGGCAGGTTCCGTTACATGCTCGACGGTCAGCCTCTGGAGACGCGCCACACCGATCTGTACCAGGCCACAACGTACGCGCCGGCGGCGCGCCGCTTGGCCACTACGCGTCTGAGCGCCGGCAAACACAGTCTCCGTCTGGAGTGCACCGGCAAGAACGCGAGTTCCAGCGGCTACACAGCGGTGGTCCGTGGATTGGTTCTGATGGAGAAACCGAGCGAGCGGTGACTGCGCCGCATGACCCATGTGCCCACCGTCCAGGCAGCGTCGGCGGAGCCCTCACCTGTAAAACAGGTAGCGAAACGCAACTCCTGAATGAGCATTATCAACGCGTTACGGAGCCGTCGCCTGCTAAAACAGGTGGAAAACAGGCGCAGGCCGTAAGTGCATGACAGGACTGGGCCATTCTCGGACTCACCGTGCAGGAACAGCCGCAAGTCGAATTGTCAAAGAAGGGGAGCGGCGTCCCGGCGCCGTCCCGGCCGTTCATTATTCCTATTTGCTATTATCTCACGGCTGTCAAGTGTCAAATTAGTAACTCCCGTTAGCTATAGGCTGGAAGCTGGCTGGCGCCATCGGCGGCAGCCTCCCGTCTGGGCTCGTATCCCCCAAAGGGGGGCAATTGGTTGCGTGGTGAAGCCCGCGAAGCGGGCGAAAGAAGAAAGCCCACGGCGCCAGCCGTGGGGATGGGCGCCGCGTAACGCCGCCCAGCCCGCGAAGCGGGCGAGAGAATCTCCCCAATATATCGCTCGTCGAAATCCACCCCGTTCTTTCGCAAGAGCATCATGAATTCCTGCTGGAACGTAAACCGCCGGTGGTGTTTTTCCTGGTTGCCGATGTACTGCGATACCGCTGCCCGATTCGACTGGCTGACGCTGAAAGCGCCGTAGCCCGTCTGCCAGGCGAACATGGGGCGGGACGCCCAGGTCTGATGTACCCATCGTGACGAGTTCGTCTTCGCCACCCGCATAACGTCAGCCAGATTCGCGTTGGGAGGCAGTCGAACAAGCAGGTGTACATGATCCGGCATAGCATTGCCGGTCAAGATGCTGGCATCGAGTTCCCTGGCAATGCCGGCGAGATATGGAAGGAGGCGAGCTCTGAGCTCCTCGTCGATGAACCGACAACGGTCTTTCGTCCCGAAAACCGCGTGAACGAGGATGTTGGTGAAACTGTGTGGCATGCGCTTCCTCCAGGGATGCACCGGCTTACTTTAGCGCTCTTTCGGCCGCTTCGCGGACTTCACCACGCTGACGATTGATCCCACGGCTTACGCCGTGGGCTTTCATCTTTCGCCCGCTTCGCGGGCTGGCCGAGCGCTCGCAACCGATACTGCCCGTTTTACGTTTTTGGCGCTCCCGTTTTGGGCCCCTTTGCCACGGGATGAAGTGGAACGGCTTCAGTTCATGCCACCTGAGCGCCCACTGTTTTTGTCGGCACGAATTGCGCTATGGTTAAGTCGTGAGTCTGACGCTGGACATTCCCGACTCCGTGATCCAAGGTCTCCGGCTTCCCCAGGGAGAAATCCCTGGACGCCTACGCACGGAACTGGCCATCGCGCTGTACGCCCAGGGAGTGCTGTCCCTGGGCAAAGCAGCGGAGCTCGCGGAAATGAGCCGGATTCTTTTCGATGAACTGGTAGGCCAGCGAGGCATTCCACGTCACTGCGGCGACGAGGATCTGGCGCAAGATCTCGCTTATGTTCGCAGTGAGTGACACCTCACCGATTTCCAATCTTGCCATCATCGGCCGGCTTGACCTCGCTCGAACTCGATTCGAGAAGATCTGGATACCTGCGTCAGTGGAAGCGGAGTTGGACCGGCTTCCGCTGGAGAACGAAGTGCTCCGCATGGCTGGCGAGTAGTCGGGAAAAATGCGACAAACGGGGTCAGCCTGAACTACGTGATTTTACGGAGCGTCGGCCGCGGCGGGACCCGAGTACGTGTCCGCCGCGGCCGACGATCTGCTTTGCGGGATCTTCAGCCACGGACTTCAAACCCGGCTGATCTGCGTTCATCTGCGTCGATCTGCGTCCCATTTCTTCCGGGCCGTTCCGGCTCGCACCGGATTCCGCTCCCCAGAAGCCGAAGGGACACAGCAGATCCTCATCGCAAGAGGGGGAAGTTTCGCGGTGATCTCCCCGCGCTGGGTGATGTGGCAAGAAACCCCGGCAGCACGCATCGTAAACCGAAGCTCCCTGGAAAACTGCGCTGTTCAGGCCGTGGACCGGCCCGCGCGCTTCTTGTCCGCTACCTGAGGCGTCAAGCAGTCGTGGGTGCCTAACGACCGGCGCATCAGCCGCGCCCCGGTTTTTGGCGCGTCGGCTGCATGCGCTTGTTAGGCGCGCCATGCCGACGACGGGCCGGGCTTGCAGCCGCTTGTGCTGTATCGACCAGCAGTCGCAATGCGCGGTTCACTGACACCGCATCGCGAAACAGCTCCGCGAGCTCCGGCTCGATCAACATGAGGTTGGTCCCGGCGGATGCCTGCCGGTAGTACTTGCCGCGAACGCCGCCTTTGAGCTGGGAGAGGTCGTACTCGGGGCGCAAATCGTCATCCAATCGCCTTGCCGATGCCTTCTTCATATTGCCTGCGCTCTCTTCTGGTTGCCTTTCGTGCGCTGATGATTCGTACGCGGTTTCCGCGCTGGCAATGCGACACGAAGACGACCTGATGTCCGGCGGTGTAGCCGATCGTGATCTCCCGTTCCTCTCCGCCGGAGTGAAATGGATCGGGAAAGGTCAAGGCCAGTGGGTCGAGAAAGACCGTCGCTGCCTCGTCAAAGGATACGCCGTGCTTCCGGAGGTTGGCCTTGGCCTTCGCCGCGTGCCACTCATAGACCACAGGTTCAGTCTACCGCAAGGAAGCCACGAACCCAAACGCCCATGTCGCTGGCTCCCCGCCCTGGCCGGTCTGCCTAACTACTGTTTAGCCGGAAACAGACTGGAGTTCTTCGGCGTTGCAGAACATGGTCCCAATCCGCCGGGGCCTCACGCTGCCACCATTCCATCCAGAAGCCGAAGGGACGCAGCGCATCCTCATCGCAAGAGGGGGAAGTTTGGCGGTGATCTCCCCGCGCTGGGTGATGTGGCAAGAAACCCCGGCAGCACGCATCGTAAACCGGAGCTCCCTGGAGAACTGCGCTGTTCAGGCTGTTTAAATGCATGAGTGAGGGATAGACAGAAAAGGTCCTCCCGACGGCAAAATAGGCTGAGACCGGCTGCCGCCGGCTCAGAAACCGTCAGGAGGACCGAATGAACGTTACTCACTATATCGGATTTGACGTTCACAAGAAGTGGATCTTTTACTGCACCAAGACGAGGGGCGGCACGGTGGTCGAGGAAGGCAAGATCCAGTCGGTGCGGCCAGCCCTGAAAGCCTGGGCGCAACAACGAAGCGAGGTTTGGATGGGCGGGCTGGAAGCCACCCTGTTTACGGGATGGATCTACGACGAGCTGAAACCGTACGCGGCCGAACTGAAGGTGGCGAATCCCGCGATGCTCAAGGTGATTGCCGCTTCCAAGAAGAAGAACGATCGAATCGATGCGCGCAAGATTGCCGACATGCTGCGGTGCGATCTGCTGCCCGAATGCTACATGGCGCCGAGCTGGATTCGGGAACTGCGCCGGATGCTTCGGTACCGCAACCTGGTCGTCGCGCAAGCGGTGCGGCTCAAGAATCGCATCGCCGGACTGTTGATGGAAGAGGGCGTCAGTTATGACCAGCGCCGGCTGCATGGCAAGCGCTACTTTGCTGGGTTACTCCATTCCCTAGAAACGCCGGCGTCGGTCCTTCAACTGCTTCGCCTGAGCCGGGCGAGTCTGGAAATGTTTCAGACAGTCGAGCGGCGGGTGATCCGCGAACTGGCAAGCAACCCACAATTGCAGGCGCGGGTCGAGCTGCTCGAAACGATCCGCGGCGTCGGCGTCATTTTGGCGCTAACCTGGGCGCTGGAGATTGCCGAGGTCGAACGCTTCGGCTCGATCCGCCAGGCGGTGAGCTACTGCGGGCTGACCAGCGCCGAGCGGGAATCGGGCGGCAAGCAATACCGCGGCCCGATTTCCAAACAACGGAATCGACACCTGCAGACCATCTTGATCGAGGCGGCCAAGCTGGCTCCGCGCTGGAACCCGGAATTGGCCGCGCTGCACGAGCGCGAGTTGGCGCGCGGCAACCGCAACCGCGCAACTTTGGCCGTGGCCCGCAAGCTGGTCGCTTACCTGATGGCCGTTGACCGCTCCGGCGAACCGTTCCAGGCACGCGGTTCGGCGGTGGAATCCGCCGGTGTCGCGCAGGCCGCGGATTGAGTTTTTTAAGGCATGAGGAGATCTATCGATCCGATGTGGCAAGATAGAGCGGGGACCAGCGCCTTGGCGTGGTCCCCGGCCTCATCGTCTCGATGAGTCTCCGTTGGCTATTCCTTGGCGGGTTGCTCTCCAGCAGAGCCCGCCTCCGCTTCGCCAACAGCAATATTATCGGGCGCGCGGACCGACAACGGCAAGACGCCGAGTGGGAGCCATAGAAATTATGTGACGAGCCGTGCAACCAGTTCCGGCCGGTCCTCGCAGAAATGGGGACTACGCGAGGGAGGAAACTCCTGATGCTTCGTACAGTGCTGTTTCGAGGCCGGCCGGTTACCCAAACTTAATCTTCCGCCGGCTCGGCGGAGCCGATGCGCGCAAATGAATGTCTGGTCCCGGTTGGCCGGTGACCCCGAGACGAGATTAAAAAAAACTGGTCGGAGACGCGTCACCCAGCAAAGTCCCGGGCCGTTCGGGAGGAGGGGTAACTCGGTCTATCCCTTGACTTCACTTATCATGAATATCCCCATTTCCCCCACTGTCTTGCCCTGGAGCAATCCGTGGCTGGCCACCCGCTCCAGCCATTGAAACACCTCCCGATGCGTGTCCGCATCGATCAGCCGGCGGGTCCGCGAGATCGTGGAATGATCCGGCATGGCCTGGTCCAGTCCGATCCGCAAAAAGCTGTGCACCGCCAGGGAGTCCGCCGCCCGCCAGGCGATGCCTCGTTCCGAATCAATTCCTTTTAGCACATTTATGTTTTATCGAGCTGGCCATCCGCAATCGATTCGGCCACTTTTACCACAGCTCTTCATCCTCCACGCCGGTAAATTGCTTGACGAAGCCCCGTTATGTTGCGACAATCGCGCAGCTTTGAAGGCTTGTTATGCCGCGCTTCGTCATTGAGACCCCAGGGCAGCGTAAGCTTCTTTACGAATTGATCAAGCCACGCGTCACGATTGGCCGGTCGGAACGCAACGACCTGGCGCTGAATGACGCCAATGCCTCCCGGCTGCATGCCATCGTCGAACTAACGCCCGGGGGCTACCGGATTTCAGACCAAAGCAGCCGAAACGGCATCTTCGTCAATGGCCGGCGGTGCCCGGACGCCATATTGGCGAACGGAGCGCAGGTGCGAGTGGGGGACAGCCTGTTGCGCTTCGAGGACACCACCGCCGCCTGGAGCAGCACCAGCCTGGTGGCCCGGAGCGACCCGGGCACACACCTGATGGCCGCGGCCAGTGAGAGCGCGCTGGTGCAGGCCACACACGCCTTTCACCGCCTGGCGGCCGAACCGCGGTTGCCCGGCGGCACATCCGACTTGCAGGCGCAACTGCATGAAGCGAAACGCCGCGCCCTGCTGTTTGAATTGGTCACGCATGCGCGGCGCGTGATGCAGGACGTGACGGATCCGTCGGCGGTGCTGGCGACCATTCCACGCCTGGTATTCAGCGCCACCGGCGCGGAACGCGTCCTGGTGATGCTGTGGGACGAAAAGAAGCAGTGCCTGCAACCGGCGGACATTCACACGGCTCCCGGGACGAAGTTACGGGACACGGAAGTGGCGCTGAGCCAGACCCTGTTGAACGCCGTGCTGCAATCGCGCAAAGCGGTGCTGGTGCGCGATGCCAACGTTGACTCCGCATTGATGCAGCGCCAGAGTGTGGCGCTGAGCGGCCTGCGGTCGGCGATCTGCGTACCCATGACCGCACAGGCGCGCCTCTATGGTCTGGTCTACGCCGACAACTGCCACCGGCCTCTGGTCTTCGACGACGATGATGTCGAGGTGGTGTCCATTCTGGCGCTGGAAGCGGCGCTGGCTCTGGACAGCGCCCGGGGGCGCGAGCAGTTGCTGGAAGAGGAGCGGATTCGCCAGGCCTATCGCCGCTATCTGCCCGAGCACCTGGCCGACCAGTTGATCGCCAAGCCCGATTCGGTGCGCCTGGGCGGGGAGCGGCGCTTCATCACCGCGCTTTTCGCCGACCTGCGCGGCTTTACTTCGCTTTCCGAAGTGCTGGCGCCGGAAGAGGCCGTCGAATTACTGAACGCCTTTTTCACCGAAATGACGGCCATCATCTTCCGCCACAACGGCACGCTGGATAAGTATCTGGGCGACGGGTTGCTGGCCGTGTTCGGCGCTCCGGTGTCGGATTCCTCCGACGCTCTGCGCGCGGTGCAGTGCGCCATCGCCATGCAGGCAGCCCTGGATGAGATGGCCAGCGATTGCCAGGTCCATGGCCGCCCCCTGATCCCCATGGGAATTGGGGTCAATTCGGGGGAAGCGATCGCCGGCAATATTGGCTCGGCCCAGTACATGGAATACACGGTCATTGGGGACACCGTGAACGTTGCCGCGCGGCTCACCCAACATGCCGGTCCCGGCGAGATTCTGCTAGGTGAGGCCACCTGGCACCAAGTCGAATCCCACGTGCCGGCGGAATTGCTCGGCGCGCTGCGTCTCAAAGGCAAGCGGGAAGCGGTTCCGGTCTACCGGGTTTCCCGGGCTGCCTCTGCGGCCGCCGGCCGGTGACCCCGTAACGTCCAAAAACTCAAATCGAGGACAGCCCCGGCCCAAGAACGCCGCCGCGTGAATCAGATCTCTTCTTGGAACAACGGATCGTCAGACAAGTCAATTAACATCGAGTGAAAACGATATTCAAACCACTGGTCGAAAGCGTTCAGGTCTCGGCGGGTTGGCCACCAAGAGGGAAACGCGGTACCAGCCATTCAGTTGCTCCTCAAGAATCTCGCTGCACAGCTCTTGGAGATACTCGCGGGCTTCTTCCTCGCGGAAGGAGTCGAACAGCCGACGCCGGCAGAGGCGAGGGAAATCGGGGGCTTGAGCGGCTACATCGTCCTGCCCAGGTCGAAACCGGTGTAACTCTTCACTGCGTCTCGAATCACCTTGGCCTGGTTCTCGTCCAGACGGCCGCGGAACGAATACCAGTGACAAAGGAAATTTTCGATGGCGTCCTCGGTGCGGTCTTCCCCTAGAGCCTTCTCGCCCTCATTGTAGAACCGCTGCAGATATTTGGTCACCAGGGTGCGCACTTTGTCGTCAACCGCTTCCACGGCTTTCTTTTCGCAGTCGCGCAGCAGTTGCTCGGCGGTCGGCAGCCGCGCCTGGCGGTTCATCAGGTTGCTGACGTCTTTGTCGCGTACGCCCGATATCTCCACCCCCGTGCGCTGGTCCGTGGCCTGGATGTTATCGGCGCCGAGCAACTGCTTCTCGATCTGGTCCCGGATCTCCAGATTCATCTTGACCAAGGCGCGAACGGTAAGCTGGAATTCCTGGTAGGTATACTCCGCGGTGCGCTCGCGAGAGATCTCCCGCGGCGTGGAGCTGAGTTGCTGCTGCAGCACGGTCAGATTCTGCGCCGTATAGCCTTCCTTGGTGGCGCGGCCCGGCTTCGGTTTCTCCTTGACCAGGGCCGCGTTGACCTTATTGAACTCCGCCTGGATCTGCTGGTAGGTGGGATTGGGCACGGTCTCCTGTCCGGAGATGAACTTCGAGGGCTTCTCGACCGGCTTGTCCATGCCGGTGCTCTCTGATTCGTAGTTGAGCAAGGCAACGTTGAGAACCGCGGTGGGTGACTTGCCGTCGGGCCGGTTTTCGACGAACTGCGGGTCTTCCGCCGGATTCTTCTGGTACTCCTCCAGCGTCCGCAGCTTGAGGTCCGGAAGCCCCATCTTGTCGATCATGGCCCGCACGCGCCGGGAGACTACTTCGGCAAAGGACGGGGCGGCCGGCGAAAGGTTCTCCACGTTGACCACCACCTGGATCGTCCGTTTTCGGGCGAACAGCCCGCCCGCCTCACGCAGCTTGGCGGCAAAGGCGAATTCCCCGGCCGGGTTGGATTGTTGCGCGTTCGCGAAGTAGAGGTGTGAAAGGCCGATGCGGCTGTTGTCGGCCACGGCCTGGTAGTCGCTGGCCTTCTGAATGTAGATGCTGTGCAGGGCGGTGCGAACCACGCGAACTTCGTCGGCCGAGCCGGCCTGCCGCGGGTCCAGCCGCCTCACCCATTCCAGGTTTTCCAGAGCGCGCTGGTTGTCCTTGACGTTCTCGACGTTGCCGCTCAGCGTGCGCGCTTCCTGCATCAGCACCTTGACCCACTCGGCGCTGATCTGCTTGGCCAGGTTCTGATACTCCTGGCGCGCGGGGTAGAGGCGCATGGCCTTCTGGTTCGCCTCGTGCGCCACCAGGTAGCCCTTGGACTTGAAGGCGTTCTGCGCCTGCTGGAAGGCGGTGGCCGCTTCCTTCTCCTGGCGGGCCGATTCCAGCCCGCGAGCCGCGTCGTTGTTGGCCGCATCCATGCGCAGCGCGCTGCTGTAGGACTCAATCGCGGCATCCCAGCGCTGCGCGGCCACGTTCTTGCCTGCGTCATCGAGGAACGACTTGACGCGCAACTGCCGGATCCGCTCTTTTTCCGCGCCCAGGTTGGGGAAGAGATAGGGATAGGGCTTGAAGCCGTCCAATTCCAAGGCGGCTTCAGCCAGTTGGCCCGCCGCGATCATCTGCTGCACGCGGTTCCAGCGGTCTTTGATGTCTGTGAGGCGGGCGGCCAACTGTGCTTCGGCCTCCTGGACCCGTTGGGTGCGCGCGTACGAGGCGGCCAGCTTGACCTCTTTCTCACACTTGTCCAGTTCTTTTTGATCGCAAAAGGTCATGGCCCGCACGGCCGAGCGATCGGCCAAATACTGCTGGGTCACCTTCAGGGCTTCGGCGATTTTCTCGTCTTTGGGTTTCTGCTCGGCCGCGCTCCGGAGTTTTTCCCGGGCCGCCTCCCAGCGGTCCGCCTTCTGATCGGCTTCGGCCTGTTTGACCAGGTCCTTGGCGGACGGCTTCTTTTCAGCCGCGCCCAGGACCGAACCGAACACCAGAAGCGTAGTCAGGATGAGGAAAGCAAAAAGAAACGCACGTCGCTGCCCGCTGCCTCGCACTACTCGCCCCCTTTGTGGCCGTCAACGCCCGGCCGCTCCTTTTTGGTACATGGTGATGATTTTCGGCGAAACCCAGTCGCGCGGCGGCTGAAACTGGGAACTGGCCTTGCGGCTCTCGGCAAACAACGCCTCGGCGCGCGCCGCCTTCTTGCTGTCCTTTTCCCCGCCAAGAAAGTACTCAGTGCCGGCAATCGCGCCCAGGTAGAAGTAGGCGAGCGCGGAATGCCTGCCACGTTCCGCGGCGTATTGCTCCAGCGCCTCGCCGGCCCGGCGAAAATCCCCCTTGTAGAACGCCCGGATCCCTTCATCGAGCAAAGCGGCCTGGATGGCTGAGCGGTCTTCGGCCTGGCCCGTCTCTTTAACGCCCGCGACCGCCTGGTTCAACAACTTCCTGATGTCCTCGTCGTCCGGCTCCATGGCCAGGGCGCGCCGGAAACGGTTCTCGGCCTGGGCGTATTCTTTGCGCCGCAGGAAGCCGCGCCCCTCGTTGAGGAGTTTCCCCAGCCGGGCCGCGCGTTGTTCTTCCTCCACGGCCGCTTCCGCCTTGCGCACCCACCCCTGGATCTCGGCCGAATCGGGGCTGGAGGTCTGAAGGTCGCGGAAGAATTTCAGCGCGCCCGCGTAATCTTTCTCTTCGAAAAGCGTCTTGCCGCGTTGCAGGTTAGGCGCGGCCGGAGCGGAGGCCGCCGCCTTGGCCCCGGCCGCCTGTGCCTGGCTGATGTTCGAGGCCAGGCCGGGGTAGTCGGGGTCCTGCTGCCGCACCTTCATGAAGGTATCGAGGGCGTCCTGGTAGCGGCGCTGGCGCAGCGCGGTGATGCCCGCCTGCATCAGGGCGGCGCTGCTGTTGTGCAGCTCGATCTGGTCCAGGTACTTCTTGGCCTCCGCCGCCAGCGTTCCCCCTTTGCCCAGCAACACGTCGAACATGGGCTTGGCCTTGTCGTAGCTGTTGGCTTTGAAGTAGCGCTTGGCCTGCTCCAGGTTGTCGTAATCCTGCTGTGAGGCCGCGGAAGCGCCCGCCGAACCGGCACTGACAATCAGGGAGAGATAATTCTTTGCCGCGGCGGTATGGTCTGTGTTGCGGCTTGCCAGGTTCTGAAACTTGAATTTCGCTTCTTCCACCCGCCTCTGCTCGTAGGCTGCCTTTGCTTCGGCAAACAGCAGGTCGTCCTGACTTTTTTGCCTCGTGTACTCCTGGGAGCAACGTTCCAGCAAGGGCTTAAGCCCGGGATAGTTGGGATCCCGGGCGGCGATTCCATTCAATTGCGACATGGCCACGCCCAGGCTGCCGCTATCGACGGCGGCCTTGCAGGCGTTCTGCGCCAGCCGGAAATCGGCGTCCCATTTCCGCCGGTCCGGTTCCTGGGAAAACAGCGGCGCCGATGCCAGGACGAGAACCACAGCCGAGCAAATTGCCAGACGAGTCATGTCGCTTGAGGCCGCTCCTTATTCGTAATCTTTCAAGACCTGCTCGGGATCGAACTTGGGGAAGGAATGGCGCACCTGCTGCACGGCGCCCGCCTTCACCCGCAGCGGCACCGCGAAATCGCCGAGCCGGGGATGCCCGAGAAGCAGCCGGTAGTCGCCGGGCGGAAGCGAGAATTCCATGGGGGTCTGGCCCGTTATCTTCATCAACTCGCCTGTCGAAAGGCGGCGAACCTCCCGCAGCTCCGCCCAGGGGACGACCTCGAGGCGGACCGTGCCGGCATTGACGGCAGCGGGCGCCGGCGCGCCCGCCTTTCGCGCGCTGTGTCTGGCGGCTACCACAGCGATGCCGGCGGCCATTACGCAGACGACCAATAACAGATACCAGAATCTCGGCGGCCGGATGGCGGCCGGCAGATGGTCCAGGGCGGAACGGAACTGCCGGGCCAGCACCCTGCACGCCGCGAGAAGCCGCTGGGCTTTCTCCCGCGCCCGCAACCACATCGCGCCCCGCGGAAGCGGAGCCGTCTGGGCCCGTGCCGGCGCGACGGCCGCGGCCGTGCCCGCCGAACCCGGCGCCACCGCCATCGCTTTTGCAATGAATCCGGTGGGAATTTCGTCCTGTGGGCCGGGCGCGATGGCCCGGCCGCCGCCGGCCGCGGCCAGCCAGAGCTGCTTGTAGCGGGGCAGCCGCCGGTAAACTTCGGGCGCTTCCAACAATGCGTTCTGCGCCTCGGCCCATTGCTCTTTCTCGATGAGGGCAGCAACACGCTCCAGGAACTGACGCCCCTGGCCCGCCTCACGGGTGAGCTTCGCGACGCGGTTCTGCTCGTCGGTAATGGCTGAGTGCTGGTACTTGCGGGCAGCCTTGCGCAGCAGCGCCGCCGCCTTGTCCAGCGCGTCCGCTTCGCAAAGCTCGGAGGATTGCCGCAGGATCGTCTGCACTTCGCTTTCCTGCTGGATCCGCTTGGTTTCCTGCGCCAGAACACGCTGCAGCTCCAGCAGCGGGCCGGATCGGCCGAAACGGTCGCGCGCTTCGTTCAGCACGCGCCGCGCCTCGTCGTAGCGGTTCTCGCGCATCAGGCCGCGCACACGTTCCAACTCGGTGTCCCGCAGTTGCTCGCGTTCCAGGCGCTCTGCCAGCTTTACAATGACTTCGGCAAGGGCCAGGACGCGGGCATCCTGCGGGTCGCGCTCGCGGATGGCGGCGTGAATCTTGCGGGCCCCGGCCAGGTCGCCCTGATCGAGCAGCGTTTTCGCCAGTGCCACCTGTTCGGCCAGTTGCTTCTTGCGCCGGGCCGTCTCCAGGCCCTGGGTGGCGCGCTGTTGAAGCTGCTGGAGAGCCGGATCGCCGGGGAAGGCGCGAAGGCCCACCTCGGCCTGCTGCGCGGCCGTCGCGTACTCGCCGTTTTCCAGCGCCGCCTGCACGGCCGCGATCTTCTCGGCCCGCACTTTCTGCTGTTCCGCTTCAGCCTGCTCCGTGAGCGCCAGGGAGCGCAGCCGGTTCGCGTGGCGGTTGGCCGGATCCAGCGCCTGGGCCTTGTCCAGAAGGCTGAGCGCATCGCCGTATTGCTTGGCCGAGAGCGCTTGCTGCGCGCGGTCCACATATTGCTGAGCGCTGCGCCGTTTCTCGATCTCGGCCAGCTCGGCGTCCACCTCGGCCAGCAGCCCCTGGGCGTCGGTGTTCTCCGGGCTCAGGTCCAGCACCTGGACCAGGTGCAGGCGGCTGCCGGTGAGGTCGCCCCGCTGGCGCGCCTCGCGCGCCCCTTTCAGGTTTTGCGAGATCTTCTGGATCTTCTCCTTCTCGCGCAGCGTCAGGTTGCGGTAGGTCTGCAGCATCTCGTGTGCGGGATCGAGCTGCAGTCCCTGGTCGAAGCAATCCAGGGCGCGCATCCAATCGCTGCGCTCATAGGCCTGGATGCCCTCGTTCAATAGCGTCTGGACGTTGCGCTTGGTGTACTCCTGCTGCAGCAGTTTCTGAACCTGCTGCCACAGGGCGGTGGCCGTCGCGTTGCCGGGCTCCAACTCCAGCACTTTTCGCAACAGGTCCTTGGCTTTCGCAAAATCGCGCAGTAGAACCAGCCGTTTGGCTTCTTCCATGTAAGAGGACACCAGGCTGGTATTGAGCGAGCTCAGCAGGCGTTGGAACTCGAAGCCCAGTTCCTCCATGGTGCGGTACCGCTGGTCGCGATCCTTGGCCAGCGCGGTGCTCAGCACACGCTCCAGGTCCGGCGGGAAATCCGAAAGATAGGTGCTGAGCGGCGGGGGCGGATCATGAACGATCTTATAAAGGATGCCGCTGAGGTTGGAGGCCTCGAAGGGGAAATGCCGGGTGAACATGCGGAAGCCGACCACACCCACCGCGAAGACATCCACCCGTTCATCCACTAGTTTTCCTTCCACCTGTTCCGGCGCCATGTACGGAGCGGTGCCCAGCATGGTGTTCTGGCTACCGGAGGTCGCTTCCCCGATACGAGCGATGCCGAAGTCCACCAGCTTCACGGCGCCGTCGGGCAGCACCATGATGTTGGCCGGCTTCACGTCGCGATGGACCACCTCATTGCGGTGCGCATAAGCCAGTCCCTGGCAGACCTGGATCAGGATGTCCAGTTTCCGAAAGACGTTGAATTCCTTTTCCCAGTCCGGGGAGGCCAGCAACGACTCCAAGTCGCTGCCCTCCAGGAACTGCATGGCGATATAGCAGACGTCCTCCTGTTCGTCGAATTCGTAAATGGTAACGATGTTCGGATGGTCGAGGCGTCCGGCGGAAAGCGCTTCGCGGCGGAATCGCTTGATGAACTCAGCGCGGGCGGCTTTGTCCTGGGCGATGGTCTTCAGGGCCACCCAGCGCTCCATGCGGGAGTCCCAGGCACGGTAAACGACACCCATGCCGCCCTGTCCTAATTGTTCCTTGATTTCGAATTTGCCTAGCTTGACCATGCAGCATCTCAGTAATCAGAATAGAGACTGGGCCGGCCAAATCGGATAACTTATAGCACACGTCGCCCGTCTTTGCCACCACGAAGCACTTCACTACTTTCCGCGCCCAAGAGGCGGAGCCTGCGGCTATAAGCCCGTGGCAGAAGTAGCTGTTTTCACGCAGCGACCTGAGCGGCCATGAAGCGGGGCAACTGGAACTCCGCGGGTCGCGAAGGGCCGGAATGGCCGTCGCGTGCCACGAACCGACCGAAAACCAGCGCCGCTACCGTGAGAAGGAGCGAAAGAATCACGCCGACCGCGTCCTGGAGCCGGCGCGGCTTGCCCACGCCCACGATCTGGCGCAGGATCAAGCCCGCCTTGAAGGCCGCGTGAAAGAATGAATTCTCGGCTCTGCCCTGAAAACTCCTGCGGTGTCCCGCCGGTAATCGCCCTCCGGTCGCCGACCGGTTACCGGCGAGACGCCGGCGCTACATCGGGCGCGCGAGACGCGCGTTGGGGCATCGCGCCATTCTCATCGTTTCTGGGTGGTCGCCGCGGCGACCATGCCGGACTGCGCAGGAATCCGGCACAGCAGCGGTTTTGCGAGGTTCTACTTCTGGTGATAGAGCAGCAGGAGGCCGCGAGAATCCCCGGCCGCTCGGCGCAGAGCCTGGGCGGCTTCGGAGACGTCGGCGCCGGCGGCGAGGGTCTGGGCGAACTTGCCGCGGGCCGTCAGAAGCTCCAGGCGGCCGCCGGCAGTAGCCGGCGCGCGTTCCAGACTGAAGACCTCATACACGGAGGCTTTCGGATTCTGGGGCAACGAGATTTCATCGTTCCTCTCGGAAGAGCGCAGGCTCAAGCGCAGGCGCCGGGACGCTTTCACCACCACGGATTCCGCGCCCGGCCAGGCGGTCTCCCGCTGGTCCAGCACCACGGTCTGGCCTGGGTCCACCTTCCGCGAGTTGCCCTCCAGGGTGAGCAGGCCCGCGTCGTCGGAGGAATTGGTCACGGCCAGGCGCAGGCCGGCGTCTGCCGCCGCCAGGTGAAAGCGGTACATCACCACCTGGTCCTGAGCATCGTCGCCGGGTTCGCCCTGGGTCTCAATCAGCGTGCCCCGCGGTTGGGTGTCCGACGTGGGAAGCTTCTTCTGGGCCAGGGCCCAGCCGGCGCAGAGCGCCAGGGCCAGCGTCAAATGGAAACATCTCCTCAGCACTTCCTCCTCCTCTAACGCACGGCCACGGTCACCGTGTTGCTGTTGACTCCGGCCTGCGTCATGACCAGCGGCACGGCGTCACCGGGTTGTACTCCGCTGGGCACCTGGATGTTCACCTGGTAAAGTCCCACGAAGCCCGGCGACAACCCGGCGAAGGCGGCGGGCACTTGGATGCCACCGATGCTTACGGTCACGGCGGTTTTCACCGTGGCCAGCGGCGAACTTGGAGCGGCCATGCCCGAAGCCACCGGAGGATCAGTCGCTCCCAGTCCGGTGCAGTAGATCGTGATGTATTCGCCGCGGTCGGCCGGGCGGGCCTGGCTGCCGGGAACACTGCCTTGGGGCGCCGCGTAGATCGGAGTATTCGAAACCTGGATGGCGCCTTGCCCGGTGCCGGCCGAGTTCAGCGAGAAGATGCCCGGCTGGGCGTCCGCCAAGGTGATCTGATCGGGAGCCGCCGCCACGCCGCGGACCGTAACCACCAGCGAGGCGGTGGTTCCCGGCACCAGGTCGGTGGGCACCTGCGCGTTCACCTGGCCGCCGTTGGCGAACACCAGCCCCATGTCTTTGCCGCCGAGCTGGGCGCGCACATCCGCCAGCGACGTCGGCAGCGGCGTCGTGGAGGCAGACGCCGTTGAGGTGCCTAGATTGGCCCCAAACACGGAAACCAGCGTGCCGGGGGCCACTGGAACGTACTTCTGGTAGCTGGCGGCATTCAGGGTGGCGTTGCGGGACACCTGCGGCAGAGTGCCTCCCCCCGCTCCCACCTTGCCATCAATCTGCGTCACCGCCTCGGCCAAGCCTGTGGCCCGGGCGCGGATGGTCACCGTGGTGCGGTCGGATTTGCCGGGAATCCAATTCCCGGTATAGTGCCCGTCTTTCAAGCTGGCCAGAACCACCGGGGGATCGCCCGTATTGAAGGAGGCGATTACGGTGGCATCGGTCACCGGCTGTCCGCAGTCGTTGAACACCAGGGTGCGCAGCGACACCGGCCAACTCACCGACAGCGTGAAGTTCCCGGCCAGCATGGTTTCGACCAGGGTGAGCCGGCTGGGCGTGCAGGCGGCCTGCGCCACGGGCGGGCCGACTCCCTGCGGGGCGACCCCGCCCGTTTCCGACAAGACCAGAACCACGGACAGGTCCTGGCGCACGCCGGTGCCCAGCGTCACGGTAATGGTTCCGGTGTAGACTCCGCGGGCCAGGCTCCCCGAGTCGGCGCGAACCCGCAGCGTGGTCCGGCCCCCCTCGACGGAGCCGGAAGCAGGCGTCACCGTGAGCCAGTTGCCTCCTCCCGCCGTGGAAGCCGCAGCGGCGAATTGGATCGACGCGCCGCCGCTGGCGCTGACGACCAAGTCTTTCCCGGCCGGCGCCGCCCCGCCGGTTATGCCCACGAAAACGAAGCCTGCCGGCTGCACCAGGATCACCGGATCGCTCCCCGGCGGCAGCATGCTCACCAGGACCAGGCCGGCCTGGGGCGAGTTGGGCGCGCCCTGCGCTTCGAAGGTCAACAGACCCACGGAAACTCCGGCCTTCAACAGCGTGGAATCCACGCGGACCGTCGCGGTGGGAGCCGTGGCGCCGGAGCCGGCCCCGGTGCTGCCGCCGGCGGGAGAAACCGAGAGCCAGTTCCGTCCATCGGGAGTCTGGGCGCGGATCTGCCAGTTCATGGTGCCGGAGCCCACGTTCATCATCTGAAAGGTTAACGCCGGAATGCTCTGGCCTTCGATCCCTTGGAACAGGAAGCCGGTCTGGCTGGGCTGAAGAATGGGAAGCGCCTTGGTGATCACCAGCGTGGCCGCCACCACCTGCAGCAGCCCTCCGGTGGTGCTCTGGACGGTGATCAGGCCGGTGTAGACGCCCGCGGCCACGCCGGTGGAGCTTACGCTGACTCGCGCGGTGGTGGGCGCCGTTCCGGAGGCCGGCGTGACGGTCAGCCAATTCCCGCCCGCGCTGGTCCGCACGCTGGCCGTCCAGCCCACGTTCCCGGCGACGGCCAGGTTCTCGGCCGCCGGACTGGCCTGGTTCTCCAAAGCGCTGAAGTTCAGGAACTCCGGACTCACGGTGAGCGTGGGCGCGGAACTGGTGATGGTGAAGCTCAGGGAATTCGATACCGCCGTGCCGGACCTCGCCGTGACCAGAACGGTCCTGGCGGACCCGGCCAGGTCGCCGGCCAGAATGGCGGCCTGCAGTTGCGTGGCGCTGACAACGGTGGTCGACCGGTCGCTGCCGGCCCACTGCACCACGGAGCCGGAGACGAAACCGCTTCCGGTCACCAGCAGCGTGAATGCCGCGCCGCCCGCCTGGGCGCTGGAAGGCGAGAGGGAGGTGATGAGCATGAGCACCGGCGCCGGCACGCCGCTCGGGGGGGTGGCCACCGACAGCGTGTACGCGCCGGCCTTCGCGGAACTATAGGAGGTGGCCTCGACCCGGTAGGTGCCGGCGGCGAAGGTGCGGCTGATGCGGGCATTGGTTCCCCCGCCGCTGTCATCGTCGGTGGCCACCGTGGCGCCTCCCGCATCCAAAACCCGCAGGTAAGCGTCAAAGGCGGTGGAATTCAGGCCGATGATGAGGGGCTGGGCGCTGCTCACCGTGAACTGGTACAGGTCCGCATAGCAGCCGGCGCAGCCTGCCGACCGTCCCGAGGTAGCCGACAGGGTGCCGTTCACCGTCTGCCCCACGGCGATCTGCGCGACCGTGACGCTGACCACCTGCACCACCAGGGTGAAGGCCCCGGTGGCCCCGGTACTGTAGGAACTGGCCTCGATACGATAGGTGCCGGCGGCAAAACTGCGCCGGATGCGCGAGTTGCTGCCGCCGCCGCTATCGTCATCGGCCGCCACCACCACCCCGTTGGCGTCCAGCACGCGCAGGTAGGCATCAAAGGCCGTGGAGGTCAGGTCGATCTGCACGGTCTGCGCGCTGCTCAGCGTGAATCCATAAGAGTTCGCGAAGCAGCCGGTACAAGCCACCGAGCTTCCGGAACTGGCGCTCAGGCTGCCGTTGACGGTGGTCGCCGCGGTGCCCACGGTGATGGGGGAGACCGTTACGTTCACGGTGTTCAGCGCCAGGGTGTAGGCCCCAGTCTTCCCGCTGTTGTAGGAGGTGGCTTCGATCCGGTAGGTGCCGGCGGCGAAGGTGCGGTAGATGCGGGCATTGCTTCCCCCGGCGCCGTCATCGTCCGTGGCAACGGTGCTGCCCGCCGAGTCCAGCACGCGCAGGAAAGCATCGAACGCGCTGGAGGTCAGCACGATATTCAGGGTCTGGGAAGAAGTCACGCTGAACTGGTAGAGGTCCGCAAAGCAACCGCTGCAACCCACAGAACGCCCCGATGAGGCTGTCAGGCTGCCGCTGAGTGTCTGCCCGACAGAGATGGGCAGAACCTGGGCGGTGACGGCGCTCAACGCCAGCGTGTAAGCGCCGCCGATCCCGGAACTGTAGCTGGTGGCCTCAATGCGGTAGGTTCCCGCCGCGAAAGCGCGTTGGACCAACGAGTTGGTGCCTCCGCCGCTATCGTCGTCTGCAGCGAGCATGTTTCCGCTGCCGTCCAGGACGCGCAGGTAGGTGTCGAAGACGGTGGAATTCATAGCCACCGACAACGTTTGGGAGGACGTCAGGGTGAACTGGTAAAGGTCCGCATAGCAGCCGGCGCAGCCTCCCGACCGGCCGGAGGTGGACGACAGGGTGCCGTTCACGGTCTGCCCCGCGGTAATGGTGGTGACCGTGGGATTGGTGGCCTGCAGGCTCAAGGTATAAGCGCCGCCCTGGCCGACAAAGGTGCCGGCCTCAGCGCGGTACTTCCCGGGAGCGAGGGTGCGAACGATCTGGGAGTCGGTGCCGCCGCCGCTGTCATCGTCGCTCGCCAGGTACAAGCCCGAGGAGTCCATCAGGACCATGTAGGCGTCCATGGCCACCGACCTCATGGTTATGGTCACCACCTGCTGGGAGGCCACCGAGAACTCGTACAGGTCGGCAGAGGATCCGTCGCCCAGCACGGTTCGCCCGGAAGACGACGACAGGTTCCCGCTCACGCTCTGCCCCAGGCTGATCGTTCCGATGTTGGCGGCAGTTCCCCGCACCGCCAGCGTATACGCGCCGGCCTGGCTCGGGTCGTAGCTGGTGGCTTCGATCCGGTAGGTGCCGGGGTTCAGCAGCGCGCCAATGAAGGAGTTGGTAGTAGTGGTGCTGGTGCGTTTATCGTCGTTGTTCGCGAACAGGGCTTTTCCGCTGGAGTCCAGCACGCGCAAGAAGGTGTCAAAGGCCGAGGAGGTCATGGTGATGTACACCACTTGCGGAGAGCCGGACGGTACCGTGAATTGGTACAGGTCGGCGTAGCAGGTTGAGCAGCCCACCGAGCGGCCCGACGATGCCGACAGGTTGCCGCTTTTCGTTTCTCCAAGATTGATGGACACCTGCGCGGGAGCGAGGAGCACCCCGCCCAGAACCATGCCCAGCACAACCGGGATCGCACTCCGGTGGAACACAACAAACCTCCCGCTCGAGGACAGCCGGGCGCAGGGTGCAAAGCAAGCCCGGGGAAGCTATATAGCAGCGGGCCTCCGGCCCCCCCGCCGGGGCCTCGATTGCCCTATGGTACCGCCTTCTACGCCGAAATCAATCAACAAAAAGCAGGAATAGATGGTCCGTGCTGGCCGCGTCGGCAACAACAGCAAGGCGCAGGAGGCGCGGAACAGCGACGTGCGGCGGCAGATTGCGCAGATTGGTTCGTAACAGAGCCGTCCCGCCATGCGGGATCAGCGAGCGGGTGCTTGCGCAGCGCCGCGTTGGCCCTTGCGGGGCACCCGCTCGCCACAACGGCGCACGTCACAACTCCAGCTTCACGAATCTAGCCGTCCCACTCGTCAACTCGATCACGATTTCGTGACGGTCGCCGCGCATGACCGAATCGGCCAGCTCAAATGGGCAGCCGGCCGCATCAAAGGTGATTCTCTGTACCTTGAGCGCCGCCGCACCCGGGTTGCTGTCCAACAACTCGGCCTCCGCCGCGCCCAGCAGCACGGCGCGATGCGTTTCGTGCGCCCGCGCGGGGATCAGACCGTAGACGTCGGTGAGCACCTCGTACAAAGAACCGTTCTCGAAATCGCGGTCCTCCAGCCCGGGTGCAAGGTAGAGCGGAACGCAAACCGTCTGCAGCGCCATGGGCTGCCCGTCCGCCAGCCGCACTCGGCTCAGGCAGAGCACTCTGGCCCCGGCCCGCAATCGAAGCAAATCCGCCACGCGCGAATCAGGAAGCTGCACCTCCTGCTTCACGACGCGGGATGAGGGCTGCAGGCCCCGCGCGCGCATCTCCTTGGTGAAACTGTGCAGCCTTCGGGAACCCAACTCGATCCGCGGATCGGCAACAAACGTCCCAGAGCCCTGCACGCGCCGCAGCAACCCCTCGCTCGCCAATCCATTCAGGGCATGGCGCACAGTTGCCTTGCTGACCGCGTACTGTTTCGCCAGCAGGTCCTCGGCCGGCAGCCGGTCGTTCGGCTTCAGTTCGCCGGTTCGGATGCGGTTCAGGACAACTGTCTTGAACTGGTAATAAAGCGGGATCGGTAGTTGCTTGTTTAGTTCTTGTTCTGCCATATTCACCTGGGTAGACCTTCCAAAGATCTGTCTGTTGCGAGTTTCCTTGCGCCGCAGCATCCGGGGACGGCCGTCGGCCGTGCGGCTTCGTGCATGGCCGTTACTTGGCCGAAATGATATCCACGTATCTGTGCTTGGCCAGAAACTTGAAGTAGCCGACGAAATCGAAATTCATGGGCCCTTGCTCCAACTCGATCAGGCGGATCACCTCGGCAAGGTTCCGTTTGCCGTCGCACCAATAAACAAGGCGCAGCGGCGCCGGATCTCCGGCGAAGCCCGGAAACCCTGCGCGCCGATCGAGCGGGAGGTCGTCGAGCGTGACCGGCCCGAACCGCTTGCGTTTCACGATGATCTGGGAAGCCTCCGCGCGCCGGGGATCGGCCGGCGGAGTTATCGCTTTCACCGGCACGGCAGCCTTCAGCTCGCTTGCGCGTCCGTTCGCCACCTGCTGCAGCCTTTCCGACTGGTCGTCGGCGAAGCGCCGCACACTCTTCAGCACCGGCTCCAGCGAGGCGCGGAGCGCATCGCGGCGGTCCGGCGACGCCAAGCGCAGCGTCGAAAGCACGGCCTCCTGGTCGCGGTCGGCGTTGTAGCCGATCTTCGCCAGCCCCCAGTAGAGTTCGCGGCCCAGCACCTGGGCGTTTGGCGCCGCAAGAACGGCGTCGAGGTAGGGCGTTACGGCGCGGAGCGCGTTCTCATAGCTGCGATTCAGCGTGATGCCGGCAAGCCACGGGATCTCGTGCTCACCGGCCGAAGCTAGATAGTACAGATATGCGCCCACTACCGCGCTGAGGTCACGGAGCGAGCGGGGGTCCACCCGGTCGATGGTGTCTTCGCTGTTGTGATGCACGCTGACCGCGCCAGTGCTGCCGCTTGCGGAAATGGTCGGCACGCCAATCAGCGGATCACTCGGGTAACTGTCCGTTGTCGGGCTGTACGGAGAGGCACGCGGGGACCGGCGCGAGCCGGCGTAATAGTTCTCCGCAACCCGCATGATCAGGGCATCCTGATAAGACCGGTTGACGTCGGGATTCATTCGGAAGCTGTATGCGCCTGCCACGTCGTAGGGGCCGGCCGCCGTATCCATGCAGATGGCGCCGATGGTCCGCTTCATACCATCCATGTGCGTAGCGATGTAGTGGGCGGAACCATAATCCTCTGGCATCGCCAGGATGCGGATGCCGCGCTTCGGGGGCTTCAGCCTGCCGGCCTCGATGGCGCGGTTCACGGCTGCGAGGGCCTCGAGCATCGCGGCGACTCCCGTGGCGTTGTCTTGCGCGCCTAACTCGAAGCCATGGCCCAGTTCCAGGACTTCCTCTTCCGAACCACTGCCCTGGATCACGCCGCTCGCGTAGGAATACGAGCCGGTGTAGTAGCGGGTGTCCGACACGGCCTTCACGCGGACCTTAACACCGCGGCCCAGCAGGCGGCGAAGATAGTCGCCCTGCTTGGGGGTGATCGAAAAGCCGACGAGCGGGCTGCTGACTTTTGTAAAGCCCCAGCCGTAGTCGCCCCAGGCGTTCACCCAGTAATGACCATTCGTCAGATCCCGGTTTTCCGTCAGATCGCTGATCATGCCCGCCGCGCCCATCTTGTAGAGCTGGGCCTTCAGCGCGCCTCTCTCAGCCAGATCACGCGGGGCCTCGGCCAGCACCATCTTGCCCTTCACATCGAGGCTTTTCAACTCCTGGACACTGGACGACCTCAGTTCCACGACTTCCGCGGTAATGCCACCCGGCGGCGTCGGGCCGCTCCACATGATGAGGGAAGCCGGTTCCTGACGGTAATCGGCCAGAACGCGCATGGCGGGTGGAACGGCGGGTTCGACGATCTCCAGCTTCGCCTGCTTGACGTCCCAGGCCAGCGGCATTGTCCAGAAGCCGAACTGGGAGACGCCATCGGCCGGCGCGGAGAGGAACTCCACGTTGCGCAGGCCAATGTCGTGCATTGTCTTCTGCAGCCACCGGGCGCTCTCCTCGAATTTCGGGAAGTTCGACCACCGATCCAATTCGTGCATCCGGACCACGAAGTCCATCGCCTCGTTTGCATTGACCTGGGCACGGACTTCCTCGACGACCTTCTGGACTTGGAGATCGGTTCTCCCGGTCTGCGCCGACAGCAGGGGAAGCAGAAGAAGAAGGAACGAACAAAGCCGCATGAATCTCATGGCCACTCGAATCTCCCGGCTTCACAGCCGCCGGGCAGCAAAAGCATCCGGGACTCCCCTTTTGACCTCCCGGATTGCCGGCAGTATGCACGACACCGCCCTCCCCTGGGTCGTTCCACAGCGCTTCCACTCACGCTGCCTCGAACGGCCCAGGGAGGTTCCGTTCTTTTCCCGCCGGAGCGGCGTCACACACCACTGCGCTTGGCGATGTCCTGAAGCGCGCGGATCTGGGAGTTCAGTGTCGCGATGAGCTGTGCGCTCATGAGTTCAAGGCCCCCGCCGCGCGCTCCCCGTACCCAGTAGCTGCCCGGTTCCGGATCCACTTTATGCGCGATTTCTTTCAGCTTTTGCCACTCGGCCCGCGCCGCCTTCAAGTGGTCCAGCGCGTAACCCAGCCCGCGCACATTGGTCTTGGTTATACCAGCCGCGTTGTAGACGTCATCGCGCTGCGCGACCGCAGTCCAGTAGTTGCCTTGCAGCGTGTGGCGGAGCGCTTCGGCGCCCGCGCGCGATAACTCGTAAATCCCGTGCTGAAGCTGCACCCGCGGGGCGTACGGCGCGCCGGCGGCCTCCGCCAGCGCCCGCCGGATGTGCGATTCGGCTTTGTCCAGGTGCTCGATCCCCTCATCGAAGTCCATCATGGCCTGTTCGATGAACGGATCCGTCGTGACAGGCAGCGTTTCGAACTCCCCCTGTGCCAGGAACGGCCGCATCCCAAATTCCAACTCGCGCCAGAACGAACGGATCGAAGCCGCAGCCGGCCCGTACTGGTCCTGTGCTATCTCGTCCAGGAGACTGTCAGCATCCAGGCTGGGGTCCCAGGCCGTCTTGGCAAACACGTACAGCGACGGGCCGTAGGCGTACCAGCTATAGCGACCCATCATGAAAGAAGTGATGCCTCGTGCATTCAGCTTGCTGTAGTCCCGCATGTCCTGGGCAATCACCTGAACCGTGGGCGCCGGCACCGAGTAGAACAGGATGCAGTCGTGGTAGTAGTCGGAAACTCCCAGCGGGCCGGAGTGATTCCTCCGCCAGTTCTGGAGGTTGCGCCAGAACCAGCGATTGCGCTCCGAAGAGGCATCGCTCAACGCATGACCGTAGGAACGTTCCCTGGGGGCATAACCGACACGCACCTCGCGGTCCAGCTTCACCTTCTTCAGGTCGTAACGAAGCGTGTCGCGATACGCGCTGTACGAGCAGCGGCCTTTTACGTTGTTCTTCCGAAGGATCTCATGGACTCCGTTGATCAGTAACGCCGCCTGCTCGGAGGGGCTGTAGATGCGGCACTTTTCGCAACTGCACCACGCGCCGCCCCAGATGTCTTGGCCCCCCATAGAACACGTGTCCAACCGCGGGTTCTGCTTGAAGAAATCCATGACCCACTGGGCGCACAAAGCGACCGTCTCCAGGTTGGTGACACAAACGTTGCCGTTTGGCACGCGTTTCCCGGTCTGATCCATGCGGAAAAGTTCGGGCCTGGTCTCAAACAGTTTCTTGTCGAGCATTCGCGGAATCGTATGACCGCTGCCCCATCGCACCGCCACGCCCCGCCGGTCGAATTCCTCGTTGTCGAGGGCGGATGTGTTGCGATAAGCATTCATGCGGTTCCTGGCCATCCAGACGAGAAAGATGCCTGCATCCTCGGCTATCCGTTTATCCCAAACGGGCTCGCCCGCCCCCGGCCTGGCGTCCTCGACCATTCCGCGCGAGGCGAAGGCCGCTTCGGAGACTCTGTCCGACGCCGGCAGCGCGAGAGTCCGGGCGGTCGGAACATGCTCGCCATCTTCACCGGGGAAGTACCAGCGGCAGCCGAGCCACTCGAGTAATTCGTAGGCGGCGTAGAGCGTGCTCCGGGGATTGGCGCCGGCGAGGGCAACGCCCTGCGGAGTTACCTTGACCCTGAACGAGTCGTCCCGGCCTTTCGGCGGCTCGACATCGGGCAGAGATGCTTCGCTGGCGCCGATATGAAGCAGGTCGGGCGTGTTGCGGCGGACGGTTTTCACCGGCAACCGTGCGCCGCTCATCCGTTCTACATATCGCTGCAGTTCCTCGGCGGCGAGCACCACCGCCGCCGGCGCGCCTTCGGCGACGAAGATCGCGCTGGAAGTGGCGCCATCTTTCACCAGCGTGAAGGAGCCTGCGGGCACGGCTTGCGCCAGCAGCTTTGCCGGCCGCGTCAACGCCGTGGCGCCCACGATCTTCAGGAAATCTCTGCGAATAAATTCCGCCGCTCTCACCGTTAAGCTCATTAGCCTCCAAGTCGCCGGCAAAGACGTCAATCAGCCGGCACTGTCCCGGTATCCTCGATCCCGCCAGGCGCAGAACCGGCGCCCGCGGAAGACCCGGGAGCGAATGCGTCATCCAGTCGGTTCAACATACAGCCCGTCCCTTTCCCGGCCGACAGAGCAAGGAAGGGGAGCGGCCGCATGGGGTATGCGGCCGCTCCTCACGCCCGGGGAAGATCAGAAAATCAACTTTAGTGCGAGCTGCACTTCGCGTGGCTTGGGGGTGAAAGCCGTGGCCGTGACCACGCCAAACGTTGCCGAGCCGAGCGTCTGGCCCGGCACTTCGAAAGTTGGAGTGTTGGTGAGGTTGAAGGCCTCCGCCCGGAATTGCAGCTTGAACCGCTCGGTCAGCGGGAAAGTCTTGAAGACCGAGAAGTCCATGTTGAACATCCCGTCGCTGTTCACGTCCGGCAGGGTGCGCGACACGTTGCCGTAGGTGAAGGGCGCAGGCTGCGTGAAGGCGGAGGTGTCGAACCATTTGGCCAGCGTCGGATTGTCGAGCTTGGCGCTCTTGCCGGTGGAGTTGGGCCGGTTGCCGCCGTTGGAGATGGAAGCAACCAGGCCGATCGGCCTGCCGCTTTCGATGGTGGTGATGCCGTTGACCTGCCAGCCGCCGAGCACCTGCTTCAGGATCGGGTTCGCCGGTTTGTACGGCACCTCCCAGAGGGCGGTCAGGACCAGGCGCTGTGGGATGTCCTGATAGCTTCTGGCGCGCTCGCCCCGCAAGTTGTTCCAGTTCTGGATCCCGGTCCCGCCCACTGCTCCCGGACGGCCGGTGCCCTGCAGGTCTTCGATCAGCTTCGAGGCGGTGTACGCGGCCAGCAGGGAGAACCCCTGCGAAAAGCGCTTCTCCACCTTCAGCGCGAAGGCGTGATAAATCGAGTTCCCGAGGTAACCCGAACCGCCGCTGACGGCGGTGAATTGCGGGAAGGGCAGCAGCAACTGCCTGCGGGTTACCGTGGCGGCCGAGAGCGTCCCGGTCTTGATAATGCCGTAGAACGGGTTGGATACGGTGGTCAGGAGCTGGCTTCCCAGGCTCAGGTACTGGTCGGGAAGGGCGTTGAGATTCAACCCGTTGGTGATCAGGCGCGAGCCGTGATTGCCGACCCATGCCGCCTCGAAAAGCCAGTTGGGCCAGGGCTCATGCTGGATCGTCAGGTTCCACTGCTGTGTGTAGCCCCGATGCACGTTGCGCAACTGTCCGGCCGCGCTGGCGCCCACGCTGGTCATGGCCCCCAAACTGCTTCCGGTCAGTTGCAGTATGCCGTCGGGGAATGGGTTGTTGAGCGTGTTCTGCGGCGTAAGGCCGCCATCCAGGGTGGTGACCATGGGGGTGCTGAGCAGGAATCCGGCGCCGGTGGCAGTGAGCCCGGACGGCCCGAAGGTCGGGATGTACATGATTCCGTACCCACCGCGGACAACCGTCTTGGGTTTCGCGTGATAGGCGAATCCGAACCGCGGCCCCAAGTTCTTCATGCTTCGCTCGGTCAATCCTTTCGGAAGCCCGCCGCTTTCCGGCCAAACATTCCCGCCCTTCAAAGACATCCCGGGCGCCTGCAAGGGTGAGGCGATCGAGGGATCGAAGTTCGGGTAGGTATTGAAGCGATCTTTTGCCGGTCCTTCATATTCCCAGCGGAGACCCAGGTTGAGGGTCAGTTTTGGAGTGACTTTCCAATCGTCCTGGAAATAGAGCGCGGTGAAGTTCATGCTGACGGCAGTGTCGCCCGACATTCCCACCTGGCCGCTCGAAGGAGTCCCGAGCAGGAACGAAGCCACGCCATAACCGGCAGTCGTGCTGGCGACCAGCGGGTTTGGACCCTGAGTGAAGCCGCGAGTGAACGAGAAGGAACCACTGTTGAAGTTCGTGCCCCAATCGCACCTTCTGTAGAGGCGCTGCTCCCAGCCGGATTTCAGTGAGTGCTTCCCGCGTACCTTCGTGATCCCCACGCTGAAGCTTCCGGTCGAGGAGGGATTGCCGTTCGAGTCGGAGCGTCCGAACGTGGTGGCGTCGGCGATGCTGAATATCGGGAATCCCGGGCCGGGGCCCTTCTTTTGAATCGCCTTGGCATAGGAGGCGGGGAAGCCCAGCGAAGCGACGTCCAAACCCGCCGCGGGAGCCACGGAGTGCTCGTTTTCCCGATTGACGCCGATCTTGGCATCGATCAGCAAAGTGGGCGTCAGAGTATCGGTGAACTGCAGGAAGGCGCTTTGGCGGGGGATAAAAATATGGCGCCCGTCGACGTCGGCGATGTTGTTGAAGTAGTTCGCGAAGCCCCAGTCCAGGGCATCACGCGTGTACCTTCCCGACAGCCGCCTGCTGGCCGCGAGGTTGTAGTCGATCCGGACTCCCCAGGCGTCCTTGTCGATCGGAATCGAGGCCTGCTGGAACAGGTTTTGAGCGTGCGTGTACGGCAAGCCCGGCAGATTCGGCATCGGGTAGTACTTGAGCGCATTGGCGGCCACGGGGCTGATGCGCGCCCCCGGAATAACGTTGCCCGCGAAAGGATCGCGGATGTACGTGCCCGGGCTGGCCGGATTCGGCCGGGTTGTAGATGGATCGTAGACGGTGATCAAACTCCCGTTGGCCGCGCGAAGGTTGGAGAAATCGCCGCCCCGCTCCTGTGCGGTGGGAGACGCGATGGTCTGCGTTGTCGAGCGGCGCTCGCGATATCCCTCGTAGTTGCCGAAGAAGAACAGCTTGTCCTTGATGATCCGCCCGCCCAGCGTGCCGCCGAACTGGTTGACTCTCACGGGCCCCAGCGGGCGGCCGGCCGCGTTGGCAAAGTACTCCTGGGAGTTCATCACGTTGTTGCGCAGGAAGTCGAATGCCACGCCGTGGAACTGGTTGGTGCCCGACTTGCTGATGACGGTGATGATTCCACCGCCCGTCCGGCCGAATTCCGCCGACATGGCGTTGATCTCGACCTTGAATTCCTGGGTGGCATCGACGGTGAGGAACGCCATGGCGCTGAAGTCGGTCATCTTCTCGTTTGCAATGCCGTCAATCTGGAAACCGTTGGCCATGGGTCCGCCGCCCCCGACGGTCACCTGGCCCATGCGCCACGTGGAAAGCAGTGGCCCGCCAAAGTACCCGATCCCTCGAACGGTCGGAATCAGGTTCGCCAAGCCGAACGTGTTGCGGCCGGACAGAGGCAGGTCTTCCACTTTACGTTGGTCCATCACCGTTCCCAACGTTGCCGTGTTGGGCTCCAACAGGGGCGTTCCGCCTTTAACCTCGACGGTTTCCGTCACCTGGCCCACTTCGAGCGTGACGGGCACCGCCATGGAACGGTCCACCTCGACGATGATTCCGTCCCTACGGAACTTCTTGAAGCCCTTCATCTCAGCTTCGAGAGAATAAACACCGGACGGCAGCAGCAGGAAACGGAAGTTGCCGGCCTGGTCTGTGGTTGTCTTCTGTACGACGCCGGTGCCGGTGTTGGTAAGCCGCACCTCGGCGCCGACGATGACCGCCCTGGTGCTGTCATTCACGGCTCCCATCACCGTGCCGGTGGTGGTTTGCGCCCGCGCCGAACAAAACGGCAGGGCGAATAGAACGACTGCAACTGCGATTACCCATCGCAACCGCAGGTGAGTGGGACTCGCTTGGTTCCTTTTCATCTGATTTTCCTCCTACCCGGCTGTTCATGTCGGCCGCCGGTTGGACTGTGTAGGGAGGGCCCAGACCCCGTCTCTGGGTAGAGCAATTAGACTCCCCCATTTTTGTTGCGCCATATGCTTCAGGCGCAACAGTCAAAAGAATCCTCTTACGTAAGACCGTTATATAGGTGAAGCGATAGACTGTCAAACGCAAAATGTGAGAAGCAGGCCAAGTGACGGGACACTTCACTGGTTAAAACGCGACAAACGCATCCGCTTTTGTCGAAAAAATGGGGTAGCGTCTCGCGGCAACACTCGGTTAGCATTAGTCGCCATAGCCGCTTGGCGGCCTACTCGAATCCCAATGGACGCCAAGTTCGGTTTCTTTAGAGGACATTAACGCATTGGCGAACAGGAAGCGGCGACACCTCGCGCTCGTGATTGCGCTCGATCTGGGGGGCACAAAACTGGCTTCGGCGCTGGTTACCGGCGAGGGCCGCGTCTGGAAAGCATGGTCGGCGCCAACCGACGTTTCCAGCGGGCGCGCCTGTCTGGATCAACTGCTGGCTTCGGCTCGGCGCGCCCGGCGGCTGGCCGGCTGTCGCATTCGCCAGGATTCTGGTCGGTTGAGCGGCGGCCTGCGGCGGCGGCGCCGAGATCGCGGGTGGAGGCTGCAGCGCGCCGATCGAGACAAGAAAAAGAAGAACGGTCAGAGGAGCGAAAAAAGGTGTTTTCCGCATGATTCGATGCCTGTTATGGAATCCTGTTCCTGTCTGTTGGAGTGTTCATCCCTGACTCCGTTCGGCCCGAGGCACACAGTTCTCCGGCACGCATGCAATCAGGGCTGGCTGCGTCAGCATCCCTACCGGTACAGCAGGTACCTCACGCGAATTTTGCGGAACTTCTTTTCGCCGGCTTTCCAGGTTTCAGCGATCTTGCGCGGGTCTTCGCCGGCCTTGATGCGGTTTATCGTGTCCTCGTTGCCAATCAGGTGCCTCACGACATCCGGGTCGAACTTGCCCGGGTGGAACCTCAACACCGCTGAAACCAACTCGACGCCAAGCTCGACCGGCTTAACGGCATTGCGATCGACCAGAAGAACCTCGACGCCCTCGCACTCCTGGCCCTTAAAGGTGCCCGCATTCGGCGTGAACTTCCGCGCGACAAAGGAGATGCCGGGGATGCGGCGGGAGTTCAGGTACTCGGCCGTCTCGCGGCCTTTGAGCCAGGGTGCGCCGATGGCCTGGAAGGGCAGGTCCCATCCGGTTTTCACCCAGACGAGCCGCGATTCCAGCAGGCAAACGCCGGGATAGAGAATTGCCTGCACGAGGCTGCGGATCTGGGGTGAGGGGTTAACCCAGACGGCGCCGGTCTGGTCCATGAACTGCCTCCGGCGCCAGTTCTTCATCTCGATCACTCGCACATCCGCGCCCAGTCGTTTCTCGCCGTTGTACAGGCGGGCCAGTTCGCCGATGGTCAGGCCGGGGCGGATGGGCATTCCAGCGAGGAAGCCGACGAACGAAACGTGTTTTTCGTCGAGCGCCGGACCTTCGACCGCTACGCCGTTAATCGGGTTCGGTCGATCCAGCACGTAGATCGGCACCTTGTATTTCGCGGCTTCCTCGACCATGTAGCCCAGCGTGGTGATGTAAGTGTAGAAGCGAGCGCCGATGTCCTGGATGTCGTACACCAGGGCGTCGACATCCTTCATCATCTCGGGAGTCGGACGGTACTCGCCCTTTCTGTACAGGCTGTAAACCGGTAACCCGGTGGCCTCGTCCTTACCCGACTCGATGTTCGCCTGGGCAAGCGTTGCGGTCAGCCCGTGCTCGGGCGTGAAGATGGCCACCACTGTAACGCCGGGCGCCTTGGCCAGCACGTCCAGCGTGCGCGTGTAATCCGGCATCACAGCCGTGAAATTGGTGATGAGGCCGATGTGCTTGCCCTTCAACGGCGCGAAGCCCTGCTCCTTCAGCACCTCGATGCCGGTCTTCACCTTGGTGTAGGCCGGAGCGGCCTTGGCAGGCCCGATCGAGGTCTTGGCGGCCTGCATGGCCGGCTGCGCTGCCGGCGCTGCTTTCTCGGCTGCCGGGGACTGTGCCATGGCCGCCGCCGCCATCATGATGCTTGCTAAGAATGTTCGAGTCATTCACCTCTCCTGTTTGACAACCATTCCCCGCGCGATTTCCTCCGGCGTCCGGGCTGCAAACCCGCGAAGCCGCCGCGATTTGCTCGCGGACTCCGCGTCCTGTGAAGAAAGGCAGGCACGGGGAACGGAGCGTTCGGTTGCCGGTTCCCGCACCTGCGCTGGCTCCCTCAGAAGATAAACCGCATTGCGAACTGCACGTACCGCGGATGGGACACGTTGTCGCTTCGTGTGGAGGTGACCACGCCGAAGGTGGCCGAGCCGAGTGTCCGGCCCGGCACGTCAAAGGTCGGCGTGTTCATCAGGTTGAAAGCCTCTGTTCGGAATTCGATTCTCTTGCTTTCGGTGATCTTGAAGTTCTTGAAGAGCGAGGCGTCCACGGTGCACTGGCCCGGCCCGCGAACGTCGGGCAGAGTACGGCTGACGTTGCCGTAGGTGTAGGAGGCCGGCTGGCTGAAGGCAGCCCTGTTGAACCACGTCTCGAGCGTGGGGTGCGCGACCTTGTCGGATACGCCGGCTACGACGTTTGGCCGGTTGCCACCGCCGGTGATTGTTGCCGCCAAGGAAATGGGCGACCCGCTCTCCATCGTAGCGATGGCGTTCGCCTGCCACCCGCCAATGACAAAGCGCAACGCCGACGGACCGGTTTTGCCGAAGGGCAGATCCCACATGCCGGTCAAGACCAGGCGCTGCGGAACGTCCCAGATGCTGATCGAGCGCTCGGCCGCCATGTTGTTCCAGTTCTGCACGGTGGTCGAGGTATCGGCGCCTGGCCGGATCTGACCCCGAGCCTCGCCGTCGTCAATGGCCTTGGAGATGGTGTAGGCCGCCAGGATTGAGAATCCCCGAGAGAAGCGCTTCTCCACCTTGAAGGCGGCGGCGTGGTAGATGGAATTCCCCAGCCATTTGTAGCCGCCGCTCACGCTGGTGAACTGGGGATAGGGCAGGAGCAGTTGCCGGCGGGTAACGGTTCTCTGGGCCATGGTCCCCGTCGTGATGTACCCGTAGAAGGGATTGTTCACCGATTGCACAAGCTGGCTGCCCAGGGCCAGATTTGCATCCGAAATGTAATTCAGAGAGCTGGTGTAGAACAGGTTCCGAACGCCGTGATTGCCCACCCATGCGGCCTCGATCAACCACCCCGGCTTCGGTTCGAACTGCACAGTTGTGTTCCACTGCTCGATGTAGCCGCGCGCCCCGGTGTCGCGCAACTGCCCGCCAATACCCGTTCCCAGCCCGGTCATTCCTGCCAGGGAGCTGCCCGTGGGCTTCAATATGCCGTCCGGGAAGGGATTGCTGAGAGTGCCGAAGGGTGTCAGCCCACCATCAATCGAGGTAACCATGGCGGTGCTGGTGCTGAACCCGGTGGTGGTATAGCCGACGCCAGTAGTGGGATCGTGGATGATTCCGAAGCCACCGCGAACGACGATCTTTCGCATCGCCTGGTAGGCGAAGCCGAAGCGAGGATCAAAATTCTTGAAGTCCTGGGTGGTGAGCCCGCGGGGCACGCCTTTAACGCCGGGGAAGATCAAGCCGCCCTTCAGCGTCATGCCGGGCACCTGCAGGGGCGATGGCATGGAGGGGTCAAAGTTGCTGGCCACGTTGTAGCGATCCTTGACTGGTCCCTCGTACTCCCACCGCAGGCCTATGTTAAAGGTCAACTTGCGCGTGACCTTCCAGTCATTCTGCATGTACAGGGCGTCCACGTTAAAGCTGCGGGTTTGGTCGGTGTTGTAGCCGGCCGAATCGCTGGACGGATAGCCGAGCAGCAGGGAAGCGAGACCGTAGCCGCCAGCCGTCGAGGCTGTTAGCGGATCGGGACCCTGTGTAAAACCGCGGGAAAAACTGAGCGACCCGTAGGCCGAGGAGGGACCCCAATCGTTGCGCCGGTAGAGGCGGTGCTCGAAGCCCCACTTCATAGTCAGCGGTCCGCGTATTTTCGTCAGGGCCGCTCCCACACTGCCGGTCGTAGAAGGGTTGCCGAGGGCATCGGGCCGGCCCCAGTTGCCGACATCGCTGACGCTGATGGCCGGGAAGCCGGAGCGTCCCTGCACCTGGGAATCGAGGATCGAGGGCCAGCCGACGTCGGCAGCCTTGAAGCCCGTCCAGGGCGTGGTGTAGAACTCATTCTCGCGGTTGAACCCCATTCGTGCCGACAGCAGCAGCGTCGGCCCTAGCGTATCGGTGTACTCCACGACGGCGGCATGCCTCTTTTCCCAAACGGTGCGTCCATCCGGGTCCGCCTTGTTGTGGAAGTAGTTCGCTATTGTATAAGGGCAGAATTCGGGCGTGTATCGGCCCGAAATCCGCCGGGCGGAGGTCAGGTTGTAATCGAGCTTGAAGTTGTAGTGAGCCTTGTTCATCGGCCGCGTACCCTGTTGGAACAGGTTCTGCGCGTGGGTGAAGGGCAGGCCCGGCAGGTTGGGCATGGGGTAGAAACTCAGAAATTTCTGCCCCACCGGGTTGAGCCGTTCCGCCGGAATCTTGTTGCCGGGGAAAGCAGTGCGCAGGTAGCTTCCGGCTCTGTTGGGATCGGGCCGCGTGCTCACCGGGTCGTAGATTTGGATCAACTGGCCGGTGGAGGTGAAGGTCTGAGAGAAATCGCCCGAGCGTTCCAGCGCGGTGGGCGAGCTGATCGTACGGCTCGGTGATTGGATCTCGCGGAAACCCTCGTAGTTGACGAAGAAGAAAAGCTTGTCTTTCTTGATCGGGCCGCCGATCGCGCCGCCGAACTGGTTAAAGCGCAGCACCGGCCGCTTGCCGCCCGCCTTGTTGGCGAAGAACTCGGTGGCGTTGAGCTTGTCGTTGCGGAAGAATTCAAACAGGCTGCCGTGGAACTGATTTGTTCCCGACTTGCTGATCACGCTGATCACGCCTCCCGCCGTTCGCCCGAACTCGGCCGACATCCCGTTGGTCTGCACCTTGAACTCCTGGGTGCCCTCGACGGTCAGCACGGTTATACCGCCGGAATCGATCATCTTGTCGTTGGCGATGCCATCGACCAGGTAACCGACCGACAGTGGCTGCCCGCCGGCGATGCTGACCGACGAGACGCCCCAGGTGGAGCGCGAGTAGCCGCCGAAGCCGCCCACGCCCCGCACCGTCGGCATCAGGTTCGCCAATGCCATGGGATTGCGGCCGCTGATCGGCAACTCTTCGATTTTACCGCCCTCCATGACGGTGCCCAGTGAAGAAGTGTTAGGCTCCAGCATGTCGGCGCCGGCCGTCACGAGGACCTTCTCCGTGACCTCGCCCACGTTCAGGACCACCGGCACGCTCACCGAGCGGTCCACCTGGACGATGATGCCTTCGCGGGTAAAAGACTTGAAGCCGGCCATGTTGGCTTCCACCCGGTAGGTGCCGGAAGGCAGCAACAGGAAGCGGAAATTGCCGCCGGCATCGCTGGTCTGTGTTTGTGCAATTCCCGTGCCGACGTTCGTCAACCGAACTTCGACGCCGGCCATCACGGCACCCGAGCTGTCGGACACGGTGCCGGTGATGGCGCCGGTGGTCTGCTGTGCCAACGCCGATGGCGACCAGACAGCGGCCAGGACGATGGCGATGATAATTGTGAAGAACGAGCGCATCGCGGATGTGTTCCTTAGCCAATTCATGATTGGAATCTCCTTGTTGCAGAGGTCACGAGTTCCGGGTGTGAGGCGTCATTCGTACAACAGGTACCTGGCCCGGATCTTTAGAAACTCCTCGAGCTGGCCGCGCATCGCCTCGAGCACCTGGCGGCCGGTTTCACCGCGCTTCAGGCGCGCGGCGGCCTCGTCGCTTCCCAGCAGCCGCATCACGGCGCCGAGATCAAACTGGCCTGGGTGGAACTTCAGTGTCGCCGCCAGCAACTCCATGCCCAGCAACACCGACTCGAAAGCCTTGCGGTCTACCAGCACCACCTCCAGCCCCTCGCAGTCCTGGTCCTTGTAGACCGAGGCGTCGGGGCGGAAGCGGCGCGGGACGAACCGCACGCCCGGCACCCGCCCGTTCAGGTACTCCGCCATCTCGCGGGCCTTGAACCACGGCGCGCCGAACAACTGGAACGGCATCTCGGTGCCGCGCCCCACGGAAATCTGTTTGGACTCCAGCAGGCAGACGCCGGGGTAGAAAATCGCCTGGGTCAGGTTGCGGATGTTGGGCGAGGGGTTCACCCACTCGAGTCCCGTCTCGTCATACCACATGCTCCGCTTCCAGCCTTCCATGCGGATCACGTGCAGGTCGACGCCCAGCTTTTTCTCGCCGTTGTACAGCCGCGCCAGCTCGCCCGCAGTCATCCCGTGGCGGATGGGGATGCGCGCGTAGCCTACGAACGAAACGTACTTCTCGTCCAGCAGCGGGCCGGCCACGTCCACTCCGTTGATGCCGTTTGGCCGGTCCAGCACATAGTAGGGGATGCCCTTCTGTGCGGCCGCCTCCATCGTGTAGCCCAGCGTGGTGATGCGCGTCAGGAAGCGAGCGCCGTTCTGCTGGATGTCGAACACCAGCGCGTCCACGTCCTTCAGCATCTCCGGCGTCGGGCGGTAGCGGCCTTCGTTGTAGAGGCTGTACACCGGCACGCCGGTGGCTTCATCGATGCTGTCCCCGATGTTGCGGTCCTGGCGCGTGCCGGTCAGGCCGTGCTCGGGCGTGAAAATGGCCGTCAGCTTCACGCCGGGCGCCTGCGCCAGCACGTCGATGATGCGGCGCCGGTCCTCGGTGATGCCCGTCTGTGCCGTCACCACCCCCACGCGCTTGTCTTTCAGCGGCGCGAACCCCTGCTCGATCAGCACCTCCAGCCCGGTTTTCACGCGCGCTCCAGCCGGAGCCGCAGCCAACAGACAAACCAACAGTGCTACGCCACAACAGCGCACGTCAAGACTCCAGCTCGGGGAATTGACTGTCACGGCACCGCGCCCCACTTGAGCAGGACGCGTCCGGTGCAACGGTCAAAGGACTCCTATTCCGAAAGACCGCTATACCTGCAAAACGGTCAACCTGTCAAATGAAAAGTGTGGGTTGAACAGAGAGGGAGTTTAGGCTGACAAACTGACTCATCCATCTCTTTCTGCCCAAAAACGGGTAGCGTCCTTTGGCAGCTTTGGGTTAGCATTAGCCGCCGCAGCCGCCTGAGCGGCTTGCCCGGATCCGATGGAGGCTCAATGTCGAGAAGGCTGGCAGTTTCGGTCCTGCTGCTTGCCGTCTTGTGCCTGAGGCCAACGCAGGCCCCGACCGCATCAAGAGCCGGCGGCAAGTTGCGCGATGCGACTGCCGGGCAGGCCGAGCGGTTTGCGGATGCGTTTGGCGAGGTTGAGAAGTGGATTGCCGACAAGGCCTTCCCCGGCGCGGTGCTGGCCGTTGGACAGCACGGTTCGTTGGTGGTGTTGAAGGCCTTCGGGTGGCCTGACTACAGCCCGGGGACGAAACCGGCGCGCACCAATGAGATCTTCGACATGGCTTCGGTGTCGAAGGTGGTCGCAACGACGACCGCGGCCGCGATTCTGTACGAGCGCGGCCAGCTTTCGCTGGAAGCGCCCGTCATCCGTTATATTCCAGAGTTTACCGGCACTCCGATGCACGAAGACATCACGGTGCAGCATTTACTTTCGCACAGTTCCGGCCTTCATGTGCAAGCCCGGCTGTGGGGTGAAGCCCGCAACCGTGCAGAGTTGCTCCAGCGCGTGCACCAGTTGCAGCTTGCGTCGAAGCCGGGCGAGAAGGCCCAGTACCGCGACTACAACATGATCCTGATGGGGGAGATCGTGGAACGGGTGACGGGACAGCCCCTGGACCGTTTCCTGCGCCGGGGCGTCTTCGGTCCGCTGCGCATGAAAGACACCGGCTACAACCCCAGCAAGCGGAAGCTCCCGCGGATTGCGCCGACAGAGTTCGACAAGGCCCTGCGGAACAGGCTGGTGCGGGGCCAGGTGCATGACGAGAATTGCTACGTTATGGGCGGAGTCTGCGGCCACGCCGGCTTGTTCTCCACCGCGCGCGACCTCGCCGTTTTTGCGCAGATGATGCTGAACGAGGGCATTTACGGCGGCAAGCGAATTCTGAAGGAAGAGACGGTGCGGCTGTTTACGGCGCGGCAGCCCTCGCCGGAAGGCACCACGCGCGCCTTGGGCTGGGACACGCCCGCACCCGGTTGCTGGGCGGGCGAGCGGGCCTCGGCGCGCGCCGTCATGCATACCGGTTTCACCGGCACGTCGATCTATATCGACCCGGAACGGGATGCGTTTGTGGTGCTGTTGACCAACCGCGTGCACCCGACGCGCGACAACGGGAAGATTTCTCAGGCGCGCCCGGCGATTCACACGGCTGTTCTCAGCGCGCTGGACCGCCAATGAACACGAAAGAACGCCGCTCATCACGGTCGCTGGTGATCGCGCTCGATCTGGGGGGCACAAAACTGGCTTCGGCGCTGGTTACCGGCGATGGCTGCGTCTGGAAAGCATGGTCGGCGCCAACCGACGTTTCCAGCGGGCGCGCCTGTGTGGATCAACTACTGGCTTCGGCGCAGCGCGCCCGGCGGCTGGCCGGCGACAGGGCGGCTGCAATCGGAGTCTCCATCCCGGGCCTGGTGCGCCGTGACGGCACGGTTTGGGCGCCGAACATTCCCGGCTGGGCGCGGGTGCCCGTGGGGCGGCGGTTGCGCGAGGCCACCGGCTTGCCGGCGGTGGTGGAGAGCGACCGCAACGCCTCGGTGCTCGGCGAGGTCTGGCGCGGCGCGGCGCGCGGGGCGGCCGACGCCATCTACCTGATCGTGGGCACCGGTATTGGCGCCGGCATCCTGTCCGGCGGCCGCTTGCTGCGCGGCGCGCACGAGCTTTCCGGATGCGCGGGTTGGATGGTGTTCGACGCGGAAGGACGCTGCCGCAGTCTGGAACAAATGGCCGCTGGGCCCGCCGTGGGCGCGGCCGGTTCGCTGGCCTTGAAGAGGCCGAACCTCACTGCCCGCGAGGTGCTGGCCGCCGCGCGCCGGGGGAATCCTGCCGCGCGCGAAGTCGTCGAGCGGGCAGCCTCGCTTCTGGGGCTGGCCGTCGCCAACCTCATCAGCCTGTTCGATCCGGAAGTGATCGTTCTCGGCGGTGGTCTGGGGTCTTCGGGAGAAACACTGCTGGCGCCCTTGCGGCGCACGGCATTGAAGTGGGCCCAGCCGCTGTCCGCCAGGCAGGTGCGCATCACCGCCAGCCGCCTTGGCGCGCGGGCGCCGCTGCTGGGCGCCGCCCGCCTGGCGTTGGACCTCTCCGATCCCGGCCATCCGCAATCCGAAACCCGCAATTCGAAACCGAAGGACGGCAAATGAATACAGACTATTTTTCCGCGATTGTTCCCATCATTGAGAAGCTTCGTTCTACGCAGGGGCCGGCGATCGCCAAGGCCGGTGCGATGCTTGGCGAAGTGATGGCCGGCGGACGGCTGGTGCACCTGTTTGGGAGCGGCCACTCGGTCATCCCCGTGCTCGATGTCTTCCCGCGCTACGGCAGCTTTGCCGGGTTTCACCCCCTGATGGATCCCCGCCTGATGTGGTCGAACGTGCTGGGGCCGGGCGGGGTCAGGGAACTGCTGTGGCTGGAGCGCCGGGAAGGATACGCGCGAATCATCCTGGAATCACAGCCGGTCGCGGCCGGCGACGCCATGGTGGTTTACTCTCACGGGGGGATGAACGCCGTGCCCGTGGAAATGGCCCAGGAGTGCCGCGGGCGCGGGCTGAAGGTGGTGGCCGTCACCTGCCTGGCCAATCGTCCCAAGCTGGCCGAGAACGCCGACCTGGTCATCGACAACTGTGTTCCGCCGGAGGACTCGCTGGTATCGATCGATGGGTGGCCGCACAAGGTCTCTGCCGGTTCCACCGCGGCCGCCATTGTCATCTCCATGGCGCTGGTCGCCGAGGTGGCGGGTGAGCTCTCGCGCCGCGGGTTGAAGCCGGGCGTGTTCGTTTCCCCCAACGTGGCCGGCGTCGCTCCGGACCACAACCTGCGCGTGTTTGAAGAGTACGACCGCGCGCTCAGGAAGAAGCAGTAGGCAGAAGGCAGAAGGCAGTAGGCAGAAAGCAGTAGGCGGCAACCGGCTGGAGACCGCACATGGCACCCTTGGAAGCAATCTCACATGGCGGCGAAGTTCGGGTCGCCGGCCGGCGCAAGCTGCTGGCCGCGGCCGCCGCCGGCATTTTCATGTTCGGCGTGGTTATGGCGCTGCTCGGCGCCACGCTGCTCCCATTGGCCCAGCGCATCCACCTGGATTCGGGCCGTGCCGGCGATCTCTTCCTGGTAATGAATTTCGGCATCTTCCTGGCGCTGGTCTTGAGCGGCCCGGCATTCGACCGCTTCGGCACGCGGCCGGTGCTGCTGGTGAGCGCGTTGTTGCTGGCGGGCGGCCTGCTGGTTCTGGCGGCCGCCGGCAACGTGCCGCGGCTTGGCCTGGCCCTCTTCATCATCGGGTTGGGCGGCGGAGGGCTGAACACCGGCGCCAACGCGCTGGTTTCCGACGCCTATGCCGAAGAGCGCGGCCCGGCGCTCAACGTGCTGGGCATCTTCTTCGGGTTTGGGGCCGTTGCGCTGCCGTTGACCATCACCGCCATCTCCGAGCGCTTTTCGCTGGGCCAGATTCTGGCGGCCGCCGCCGCCCTTCCGCTGGCCTGCGCGGCGGCCTACGCGCTGCTGGCCTTTCCCCCGGCGCGGGAAGCCCGCGGTTTCCGGCTGCGCGAGGCGCTGGGCGTGGCCCGGAACCCGCGCGTGCTGCTGTTCGCCTTCCTGCTGTTTTTCCAGTCGGGGAATGAGTTTACGATGGGCGGCTGGATATCTTCGTTTGTGGCCAAGGAGACGGGCGCTTCGGTGCGCTTCGCCACACTGGCGCTGACCGGCTACTGGGCGGCCATGATGCTGGGGCGCCTGCTCTCGGCAAGGCTGCTGCGTTACGTCCGCGACGCCAACCTGGTGATCGCCTCCGGCGCATTGGCGGCGCTGGCCACCGCCCTGCTGCTGGCCGCGCGCAGCCCGGGCGCGGCCGCCGGCGCGGTGGCGCTCATCGGCTTTGCTTATGCCGCCATCTATCCGACCACGCTGGGCATGGCCGGCGACCGCTTTCCGCGGTTTTTGGGGACTGTGTTCGGCGTGCTGTTTTCAATCGCCCTGATTGGCGGCATGTCGTTTCCCTGGGCCGCCGGCCACCTGGCGCAAGCCTCCGGGTTCCGCGCCGGCCTGGCTCTTCCGCTTCTCGGAGCCACAGGCGTTGCCTTACTCGGGCTGGTGATCCTGCGCACATCCCCTTCACCGTCTGTCGGCATTATGCGAGAATGACACCAGGGGCAACGGATATGGCGACATTGAAGATCCTGCGCGAGAACCGCGATGAAATACTGCGAATTGCCGCCGGTCATGGTGGTCAGGACTTGCGGATCTTTGGGTCCTGGGCGCGCGGCGAAGCCAGGCCGGATAGTGATATTGATATCTTGGTGAAGTTGGACCCCGGCCACAGCCTGCTGGACCTGATTGCCATTGAGCAGGATCTGGAAGATTTGCTTGGCTGCAAGATTGACGTGCTGACTGAGGCGTCGATTAGTCCCTACATCCGCGAGCAAGTCTTGAAAGATGCGGTCAGGATATGAAGACTGACCGGGTTTATCTGGTTCACATCGTGGACGCGATCGCACGGATCGAATCCTACGTCGCCGTTGGCCGGGACGAGTTTATGAAGACCTGCCATTGGCAGGACGCGGTCATCCGGCAATTGGAAATCATTGGAGAAGCAACCAAGCAACTGTCTTCTGAATTCCGGGTCCAGCACCGCTCAATACCCTGGCGGCGGATTGCCGGGCTGCGGGACAAATTGATTCACAACTACATGGGAGTCGACCTCGCGGCTCTTTGGGAAATCACCCAAGATGAACTTCCCGTTCTGAAGGGGCAGATCCAGGTGATCCTTGAGTTGCCGGACGGTGGTTAAGCTGTTTTGCCGAAGGCCTTTCGACTTTCCGTTGTCGTGCGCCCCGGCGCAAGCGGCGGCTCGCCGCTGGATGCGCCCGGGGTGGACGCCGGTCTCTCTCGCCAGGAGATCGTGGATCTGGTGCGCAAGAGCCGTCAGTCGTCAGAGCGGTTCCTCAAAGGGACGACTTCGCCGAGCAAGCGCTTGCGGCCGGCGGCGCGGAGGGCGCGCCGCGACTGAACGCGTGGCCGCCAGGCAGCGGGGGGCGCCGAATTGCCGGGAGAGGAAGGGGTGTCCCGCAGTGAATCGCGTGCAGCTTTTCGAGTTTCACGATCTGGCCGCCTTTCCGTCCGCATGGCGAGACATGCTGACGGATATCATGAGCTTCTTCGCGCTGCGCTTCCACGTCTTCCGGCCGATTGTCCCGAAACTCGCGCAGCTCGCGAGGGCCTTGGACACTCCCCGCCTGGTCGATCTTTGCTCGGGAGCGGGAGGGCCGGCCCTGGCCGTGTGGCGGGCGATGGGGTCCGGCCCGGAGCGGCCGCTCCCCATCGTGCTTACCGACAAGTATCCCAACCTCGCGGCATGTCGCCGCGCAGCCCAGGTGACCGGCGGCGCCGTGTCGTATATCGAGGAGCCCGTCGATGCGACGGACGTGCCCTCCGCCCTGTGTGGATTTCGAACCCTCTTCGCTTCGTTTCACCATTTTCGGCCGGCCACCGCTCAGGCGATTTTGCGCGACGCCGCGCGGAAGGGGCAGGGAATAGGCGTATTCGAGTACACAGAGCGCAACCTGCTAGTCTGGGCGTTGCCGATCTTGCTGACGCCTGTCTTCTGCTGGATTGTCACACCGTTCCTCAGGCCGTTGACGTGGCGCCGCGTTCTTTGGACATACCTGGTTCCCGTGGTGCCGATCACCGGTTTGTGGGACGGGCTGGTGTCCTGCCTGCGCACCTACTCCACGCAGGAACTACGAGATCTCACCGAAGACATTGGTTGCCCGGGATACAGATGGGAGAGTGGCCGCATCCGTTCCTTCGGCGCCTGCCATGTAACCTATCTCCTTGGCTACCCTCTGCGGGCCGGCGTCGAGCCCGCTGCCGGAGCTGATGACAGCGCCGGCGAGGCACGCCACAATCCGAACAAGAGTGACATCGACCGGTCAGCACCATGAGATTCACGAAGGCAATGGTTGTCTGGTTGTTACTGGCCGTCTGGGGCCCGGCCGGCGACAAGGCGCCCCGCATGCCCATGCCTATCGAGTTTCAGAACTCGGCCGAATTCGGCTGGCTGAACAAGAAGGTGCTGGAGGCGCGCCTGCTCGACGACGTGACCGACCCTGCAACCTGGTCTTTCGAGGGCCAGGGTGAAATGACCTTCCCAGGCGAAAGCGCCAGCGTGAGCATCCGGCATCTTCGCGTGCGGGTCGATATCAATCCGCCGGAGGCCGCTCGCCCCACGGGCCGCGGCCTGCCCGCGGTGGCCGTGAAGCGAACGTTCCCGGGGGAGGACTGGAGCGGTTACAACCGGCTCTCGTTCTGGATGCGCCCCGAACTGTCCGGCTTCAACATCCTGCCCATGCTGGTCGTGATGCGCAACGACGGGCAGGAAAAGGTGCCGGACGTTTATCGAAGGGAAGGCCAGCACTACGTCACCTTGCAGAACCACAAGTGGCAGCACGTGGTGTGGGAGATCACGCCGCTGGCCAGAGACAAGGTGACGTCGGTGGAATTCCACTACTGGGTGAACAAGCGGCTGCCGGACGCCAGCGACAGCGTGGTCTTCGACCTCGGCCGGCTGGAGCTGGAGCGCGTCGATCCCGACCACTTTGAGGGCTGGAACGTGGCCCCCGGCCGGATTTCCTTCAGCCACACCGGCTACCAATTGGGCTCGTCGAAAAGCGCAATCGCCGGCGATCTGGCGGCCCGCGATTTCCAACTGATCCGCCTGGATAACAACGCCCAAGGCGAAATCGTTCTCTCCAGGCCCGTTCGCACCCGGAAGACGCGCTTCGGGCAATTCCAGGAGATGGATTTCTCCGAAGTGCGCCTGCCGGGCTCTTACGTCCTTCAGGCCGGCGACATCCGGACCCGCCCCTTCCGGATTGATTCGAACGTCTGGCGAGGGACCATCTGGAAGGCCATCAACTTTTTTTACGGCGAGCGCTGCGGCTTTGCCATCCCGGGCCTGCACGACGTCTGCCACCGTGACTGGCAGGCGACGCTCGGCGACAAGAAGATCGTTATGAACGGCGGGTGGCATGACGCCGGCGACCTCTCGCAGGGCCTGGTCAACACCGGCGAAGCGGCCTACGCCATGTTCGCCCTGGCCGAGCGGCTGCAGGCCAGGGACGAAGATCCCGTGCTGCTGCGCCGGCTCATCGAAGAAGCGACGTGGGGCCTGGATTGGGTTTTGAAAGTGCGCTTCGAGGGCGGCTACCGCATCGGGTTCGCCGGCATGAACATCTGGACCAACGGGATCCTGGGCGACGCCGATGACCGCACCCGCGAGGCCCTCAACAACCCCAACGTGAATTACATCGCCGCAGCGGCGGAAGCCATCGCCTATCGCGTCCTGAAACACAGCGATCCGGAACTGGCCGCCCGCAGCCTCCGGCTGGCCGAGGACGACTGGAAATATGCCATTGCCGGCAAGGAAGGGCCGGAGACCTGGAGCACTCCCGCATTTGCGGCCTCCGACATCGAGCTGGCCGGCATCGGCATCCTGGCCTCGCTGGAGTTGTACCAGGACACCGGCAAGCAGCAGTACGCCGACAAGTCCGTCGAGCTGGCGCGCATCGTCGTCGATTCGCAGCAGAAAAGCTACGTGGGCCGCGAGTTCCCGCTGGCCGGCTTCTTCTACACCGGTCCCGGCAAGGAAACCATCTTTCATCAGTTCCACCGGGGCAACGACCAGGCGCCGATCGTGGCCATGGCGCGTTTGTGCCAGGCCTTCCCGAACCACCCGGACTGGATGAAGTGGTATGCGGTGGTGGCCTTGTACGCGGAGTACCAGAAGTCAGGCGCTCGGACCACGGAGCCTTACGGCGTGCTGCCATCTTACGTTTACAGGGACAATGAATACCTTCAGGTGCCTGAGAACGATCGCTACCAGTCGAACCGCGAGGCCTATCGCCAGCAGGTGCTGAACGGCATGCCCATGGGCGATGGCTACTACCTGAAGGCCTTTCCGGTCTGGTTCGCCCGCCGCGGCAACTTCGGACCGCTGCTATCGCAGGCCAAGGCGCTTTCCGTGGCCGCCCACCTGCGCGGCGACTGGGCCGCGGCCGAGCTGGCCCAGAAACAATTGCAGTGGATCGTGGGGCGCAATCCCTTTGTCCAGAGCACCATGTATGGCGAGGGATACGACTGGACGCAGCAGTACAGCGTCTCAACCGGCGACATCGTGGGCGCGCTTCCGGTCGGCATCCAGACCCGGGGCAACAGCGACCTGCCATACTGGCCGGCCCAGAATTGCTATGTATATAAGGAAGTGTGGGTCCATTCGACGGGGCGCTGGTTTTGGCTGATGCAGGACCTTGCCGGACCGGCGCTGGTCGAGGGCCGGGTCCGGCCGGGGGCAGGGAAGCCGGTGGTTTTTGAGGACACGCGCACGGCCGGCATGCATGCGCTGGAACCGGATCCGGTTCGCGGCGTTTTCCGCGCCTTCCTCTCGGAAGGGAACTACAAGGTGCGGCACAACGGGCAGCAAACCACCGTGACGCTGCTGCCGGGCGGAAGCTACTACCTGGACCTGCGGCCTGGCCACGTCCTCGATTTCAGCATCACGGCCGAGAAGGCTGTGAATGGCGAGGTCGCCATCCGCCTGACGGCCTCCGGCGATGGCCGGCATACGTTTGCGGTGCGCGCCGAGAATCTCGCCGTGGACCAACCCGTGCGGGAGTTGACCCTGCGGCCGGGCACTGCCGCCGGCCTGGTCTGGAAGGCCAGGATGGTTTCGCCCGGCGCGCCCTGGGTGCTGGTGGTGGTGCCCGACGACGATGTCTCGCGGCGCAGGGAATTGGTGGGAGACAAAGTGCTGCGTGCTGAGTACTGAGTGCTGAGAAAAGCAGCCTCACTCCGCACTCCGCATTCCGCATTCTGAAAGGAGCACTCATGCCATCCAAGATCATGGCCATTGCCGCGCATCCGGGGGACGCGCTGTTCACCATGGGCGCCACCGTGGCCCAGCATATCCACAACGGCGGCGGCGGCGTGTTCGTCAGCCTGTCGCTGGGGGAGAAGGGCGCGCCGAAGAACATCTCCGTTGCCGAGTACGGCGCGATGCAGCGCACGGCCACCGAGAAGGCCGCCAAAATGCTTGGCGCCGAGGCCGTCCTGCTCACTTATCCCGACGCCGAAATCCCCCTGAACGATCAGATTGTGTTCGCCGTGTGCGACCTGATCCGCGAGCACAAGCCGGCCATCATCGTGACCCACTGGAGCGGAAGCTGGCACAAAGATCACCAGAACTGCCACATGATTGTCCGCGATGCCATCTTCTACGCCGGTCTGGGCACCATCGCCCGCGCGCTTCCGCCGCACGACCCGGGAAAGACCTTTTACGCGGACAACTGGGAGGACGCGACAAATTTCCAGCCCGACACCTATCTGGACATCACGCCGGTTTGCGAGAAGTGGCTGGAAGCCTGCGACCTGTACCCCATGTGGCGGGGCCAGACCGGCTTTTTCCGGTACAACGACTACTATCGCAGTCTGGCGGTGATGCGCGGCTGCCTCTCGGGTTTCAAGTATGCAGTGGCGCTGATGACCGACCCCAACCAGCGCCTGTACAAGGTGCGCTCGCTGGGCTAGCGGAATTTGAAAACCGCGGACCGAAAGGCTAATCTGCGGCAATGAGAACGACAAGAGGGGTGGCCACCACGCTACTCGTGGCCCTGTGCGCAGTCGCCGGATGGGGCGCAAATCCGCCGCTGACGCAAGTGGAGGTTTTCCGCGCGGGCGAGAACGGCTACCACACCTATCGCATTCCTGCCTTGATCACCACGGCCAAAGGCACGCTGCTGGCGTTCTGCGAGGGCCGCCGCGCCTCGCGCAGCGACACGGGCGATATCGACGTGGTGCTGAAGCGCAGCTTCGACAACGGCAAGACCTGGTCAAATCTGCGGGTGGTCGCGGATTTCGGGGAAGACACGGTCGGGAACCCGGCGCCGGTGATCGAGCGCCGCACGCGCACCGTCTTCCTGTTGCTCACCAGCAACCCCGGCAAGGCGACCGAAAAGCAGATCGTTGATTCCACGGCCGAGAGCACGCGCGCGGTCTGGCTCATGAGCAGCGCCGACGACGGCGCCACCTGGAGCAAGCCTCGCGAGATCAGCGCATCGGTGAAACGGCCGGACTGGACCTGGTACGCGACCGGCCCCGGCAACGGCATTCAACTCCGGTCGGGGCGCCTGGCCATTCCCTGCGACCATATTCGCCGGGGCACCAAGGCCATGCACTCGCACCTGATCTATAGCGACGATCGCGGCACGACCTGGCAAATCGGCGGCATCGCGGGCGAAAAGACGAACGAATCGGCGGTCGCCGAATTGCCCGACGGGTCATTACTATTGAACATGCGCAGCTATCACGGGCAGGCGCGGCGCGCGGTGGCGCGCAGCCGGGATGGCGGACTGACGTGGTCCGAAACCCGGCTTGATGACGCGCTGGTCGAGCCTGTCTGCCAGGCCAGCCTGGTCCGCTACGGCTCGAACCAGTTGCTGTTCTCCAACCCGGCAGACACGCGGCGCGCGAGAATGACCGTGCGGCTGAGCCGCGACGGCGGGCGCACCTGGCCCGTGGCCAGACTGCTTCACGAAGGTCCTTCGGCCTACTCCTCGCTCGCCGTTCTGCGCGATAAGACCATCGGCCTGCTCTATGAGCGCGGTGAGGCACAGCCGTACGAGCGGATCACGTTCGCGCGGTTCAGCTTAAGATGGCTGACGGAGAACGCGGCCCGAGGGTCGTTTTTCTGATGCGCTTCTTTCATCTGGTCTTGGCGCTCTTGGCCTGCGTGGCGGCATGGGCGCAGGACGGCTGGATCCGGCCTGCTTCGCCGGACGCGCCGCTAACTTGGGGACGCCGCGACGGCCTGGTTTTCGGCTTGCCCTCCTCCGGCGGTCTACCGGGTCCGCGCGGCCTCATCAGGGTTGGAGTGGCGCAGGGGAAATCAGGCGCGCCGGAGCGGGTCAATTTTATCGCTGTAGAGCCGGTGGTCTCCGGCTCGGGCGGGCGCTTCTCCTGCATGGGTTTCAGCGAACTCGAACCGAGTGCGCTGGACGGGCGGAAAGGCAAGCGGCTCTCGGTGGTGGGCGAAGTCGCCGGCGAATTGCGCACGCTGCCGGCTACAGCGAACCCAGCCGCCCAAACCGGGGGCGTTCTTACGTCTTCCGCCCCACCGCCCATCCAGCAGCTTACCGTGCGGATCGAGGTCGAGCCGTTTTCCGCCAACGGCGCCCACGTCTACCTGCTGGCCCGCATGACCGATGCCCGTCCCGAAGAGGTGGAATTGGCCGTCTTCCATCACCCGGACAGCCGGCCCATCGAGGAGCTTACGCTGACCGCCACGATGGGCAACTACGAGCGGCTGCGGTTGCTCTGGCTGAAAGACCGCGTGGTGGACAGCCGCGCGCTCTACGCCGGTTACCAGGGCAATGCTTTCATCGAGCACGAGAACTACCCGCTGGAGGAAACGCTGCGCTACGGCGACGGCGACGTCCTTGCGCTTTGCACTACCGACGAAGAAGATCCGGGCGGCGCCGAAGTCGGCGGCTGGACCTACCGTTCGGTGAAGCTGACCCAGTACTGGCGTGTGCCCGGCCACGACATTCAGCCGGACCTGCGGGTGAAGGTGAATGGACGGCGCGTGTACTGGGGTTCCGCGAACACCGTACCCGGCGGCTTGGCCTTCGAAAATTTCGAGCTGCGCCAGCGCTACGTGGCCGGGCAAGTTTTCGTGTTTGGCTTGACCCGTAAGGCGCCCTGGGAATTCCGGCCTCCGATCCCGCGGTTGGTCCGGCGGCCGCCGTGAGGGCTGACCGCCACTGCAGCGAAGACTGTTGATTCCGGCCGCGCGCTGGATCCCGTTCGGCATGCGCCTTGACTTCTGAACTGGGGGGCGAAGACGATCAAAAGGGCAGATCGCTCGGTCGTGCGGGCTGATTGCTCCGTGTCGCCCGTGTCGAGCTCGATTCGTCGCTCCACAAACTCCGGCAACCGGTGACGCCCCACCCCAGAGGGCGCGCCTGTATCTGATAACGCGTCACGCCGGGCGGGCAATTGCGAGAACCAGCAGTTCCCGCAGACGGACCCGGCAGGTAAACGATTTGATAGCCGGGCGACTCGCCGAGCGACAGCCGTTCGTCAATCAACGCCGCTGCCAAGCAGCCATGAGCAGCACCGGGACCGAGATTGCGCAGGCTGGCTGGGTATGCGCCATAGAGGCGCGCGTAGCTCTTCGCTGCCAGGTTGATTTGCTCAATCCGCCATTTGGCGATCCATTCGTGGTCCAGTTTCGAGTCCTTGTCGAGAACATTGGAAAAAATGAACGCGCCAAGCACGTAAATCGAGGGGAGAAGCATCGTCCAACGGGGCCGGGTGCCGGCAGAGGCCAATTGCTTGCGGCAGCGAAGCGCACGGTGCGCCAGCAGCAGGTGAGCAAGCGCGCACACGCCCCAGGCGAGTTGCACGCCCGGCGTGAGATTCATGAAGAAAGGAACCAGCACGAACGCAAGCGGGAAAACGGCAAAGCCGAGTCCGGCGGCCAGCGAGCAGGATCGCGCGGTCGGGCTTTTTCTCTGCGTCCACAGCACAAGCAGGTAGGGGGGTGGCAGGAAGAGCACAAGGGTCCGCAACTGCGCCCGCTCATTGACGTAGAGGCATTGTGTCAACAGGCCCAGCATGAGGAGAAGCAGGACGCTGAGAAGCGTCGCAATTGCGGGCGCGGCAACCGCTATGCCGTCTATCTTCCGAGGTTGGGCTACGCCCGGAGGCGCAATCGAAGCTGCCATAATCAGACCCCTGGGGCCAACGTCGTCGCGCGATTCTACCACACAGCGTCGCGGTCGGCGTCCGGGAGCGGCGGGGGGTTGGCCGGTGAGCAGCGCGGCCAGACCGGCGCTGCCGCAGCCACTCCGCCGCTTCCGCTGGCTTGTGGTCCTTGCCGAAGACCTTCAAGGTTCCCCACGTGTCATGCCTGCGCAGTCCCTCGCCGCTCACGTGGTACGCTGTTCCTGAACGCGCGATTAGCTCAGCCGGTCAGAGCGCCGCCCGTACAAGGCGGAGGTTGCAGGTTCGATCCCTACATCGCGCACCACGCTTCCCCGCTTAAACTCCCGCCAGCCCCAATGCCGCCTGCCTAAAGCACGTGCTGCCCGAAGGGCAGCCATCGGATAGCCGGGGGCAAGTCCGCGCAGCGGACGCCGCCCCCGGTTCGGTGCCGTTGTTGTCCGACCCGGAACCCTTTCAGGGTTCATCCCATTGTGGTTTGCTCCGGGGGCGGCGTCCGCTGCGCGGACTTGCCCCCGGCTATCCTATCCCTCGCCTTCGGCGAGGCCGTCAATAGAACCGGAGCAGTTACCAGGATGAGGTACGGAAACCTTCAGTGAACGGTACCGCAGCTACCGCTTTCTCCACTGGCCGGCGTGAACCACGGCGACGGCGTAGGGCGCAAGAGTCACGGTTCCGCCGCCGGGCAGCCGCACCGCCGCTTCCTCGTCGGCGAAATTCAGCAATGCCAGGCTGCCGCTCTCAAGCACACTCCAGAAGACGCCGGCGGGGGCCCGCAGCTTCAGCGCGGCCTGGGTCTCGGGGCGCAGTTGAGGGAGCCGGCGAAGCTCGCCGGCGATGAAACGGGCGTACGGCTCACCGGGGATCGAGTCGCCCAGGTAGAACACGGCGCGGCCCCGGCCGGTGTCGCCCTCCTGCCAGCGCCGCGCCGCGCTGGTGTCGCCATCCACGGTCATGAGCAGGCCGCGAGGTTGGACCGGATAGATCACGGTCCCGCCGGCCCGCAGCCAGCGGTCGATGCGCTCCAGCACCGGCTTTTCCGTAACGTGGCCCCACAGGAACACCAGCGCCTTGTATCGGTCGAGCGCCCCGTCCAGGATCATCTGCTCGCTCACGTAATCGTAGTCAAGCTCGGCGCGCAGCGCCCGCGCCTTGGTCAGGAAGGCGGAAGCAAAGCGGTACCGGAGGACGTCGTCATCGAGCTTGATGGTGGTGTCGGAGTAAAACGCGGCGACGTCGATCACCGGCCTGGCGCGCTGATCGAGCAGCGGGCCGTGGCGCAGCCAGGCCTCGATGGCATGGTCGTTGGCGGTCAGGTTGCCGA
>Ga0315288_10000223_pt1 | contig 69010 bp, 56 predicted proteins | sample YL17G11_20_MG_FD_203454 | JGI IMG/M metagenome (GOLD analysis project Ga0315288, IMG submission 203454) | Sediment microbial communities from Yellowstone Lake, YNP, Wyoming, USA - YL17G11_20 | ecosystem: Environmental > Aquatic > Freshwater > Lake > Sediment | place: USA: Wyoming | collected...
AAATAGCACGTCATTCTGAGCCGCAAAATCGCAATGAAGCACAGTTCACGCAAAGGAATGTAATAGTTGAAAGATAGCAAATAGCACGTCATTCTGAGCGCCTCCACCACATAATTGTGGCGGAGGCCGCGAAGAATCTCTTCCTTAATTACTGCTAGCGTTGTGTCCCAGCAATAATTTCATAAAGTATTCAATCCTTTTGGCGGAAGTTATGACTTCCGCCGACGAAGGCGGAGTGCCTTAGGCACTCCGCAGTCCACGTAACACATGATTAATAAGTAAGAACTTGCTTGAAAATAAGGGCTGACATGGAGTGCGAAAGCCTTAGCTTTCGCTTTCCCGCGTGGAAGCCTTAGCTTCCACGCTATGGCGATAGGTAGATACTTTTTTAGTTATTCATGGGACACAACACTAGAAAAGGCGATCTTTATTTATCCCGAGTCAAGTCGAGGGATGATCGCCCGGGGCGAACATAAGGTTCGCCCCTACTGAATTTTTCTTTGCGTCGGCTTTGCGTCCTTTGCCCTTTGCGGTTAATCTGGATATTATCATGACGAAATTCCTGCTCATCCGCCATGGCGAGACCGAATGGAACCGGGAGCTGATCTTCCGCGGCCGATCCGACATTCCCCTCAGCGCCGTCGGCCGCCGGCAGGCCGCGCAACTCGCCGCCGCGCTCGCCCATGAACCTATCGCCGCCATCTACGCCAGCCCCCTCTCCCGCGCCCGGGATACCGCCGCCGCTATTGCCCTAGCCCGCAAGAGTGATTCTCCAGCGTTGCGAGATGAGTGGGGGCGGGCTTCTGTAAAGCCCGCCGGCGGGGTTCACGAAACCCCGCCCCCACTAGTAGATGATCAAAATTTTTATGGCGGACCTGGTCAAGAAGTAGAGGTTCTAACGAGCAATGAATTGATTGACATGAATTGCGGGGACTGGGAAGGGCTTTCCGTCGCCGAGGTGCAGGCGCGCTACCCCCAGGAATACGAAATGTGGACCAACCATCCCGATAAACTCATCCTCCCCGGCGGCGAAGGCCTCTCCGCCGTCCGCACCCGCCTCCGCCAAGGCCTGCGCCAATGGCTCAAACTCCATGAAAATCAAACCATCGCCCTCGTTACCCACCGCATCGTCTGCAAAATCCTGCTCTGCGAAATCCTGCGCCTGCCCAATTCCGCCTTCTGGCAAATCCAGCAAGACCTCTGCGCCCTGAATATTTTTGAATCAACCTCCCCGCCACGGCGGGCAAGCCGCGAGAGCAAACTTCCCGGAGGGAGGTTTGGCAAATACGTCCTGCTGAAAATGAACGACACCTGCCACCTGCGGGGGATTGCCGAAAAGCCGGGCGTGGATTTTTGAGGCCAAACCTTCCCGCAGGCTACCTCGGAATCGCCTTTTGTCAGTCCGGCGGCCCGCGCTCAGCCTTTTGCCTTTTTACTTTTGCCTTTTGCCTTCTTCAGGCTATCTTTCCGCATACGGATCCGGATGCAGGGAGCAAGTCGCGGTTGGGGCATGGCCTTTGCGGAAGGGCTTCAAAACTATGCGGGGGCAATAGTAAGTGGCCCGTTTGCCGGTAACCGCGCACACTCCCACCATCTCCAGTTCCTCCGGTGGAATCTGTCCCACTTCATCCGGCTTGTTTTTGTTTGCGTCCTCGGCCGTGGTGGTATCCGCCGGAATATTTTTATCCGGATCCTCCCCAACAGCCTGCCCCAAGTCCTCCGCGGTTTTGTTGGCATCTACCGCCCTGGGTTGCTCGGCGTTCGCTTCTACCAGGGCGCGCCTTCTGACCGGCTCTTCCGAGCGCAAAGCCAGCCTATCCATATCTTTCTCCGTATCCGCGGCATGCTGGATTGCCCGGTCTTTGCTTGCCGCAAAGATGGGCGCCGCGGCTTTCATGAATTTCATCCAGATGGGCGCGGGAATCACGCCGCCCGTTGCCTTGCCGCCCATATCTACCGGCGTGTCATTCCCCACCCAGATGGCGCAGGACAGCCCTTCCGCCCAGCCCACAAACCAGGCGTCTTTGTTATCACTCGTAGTGCCGGTCTTGCCGGCGGCGGGAAAGGGCAGCTTGCCTACGGAGCGCCACGCGCTGGAGGCGGTGCCGCCGGTAATAACTCCGGCAAGCATATCTGTCATGGTTGCCGCGGTACTTCCACTCAGCACTTGAGTAGGATTCGGTCTCGCTTCAAAGAGCACCTCTCCCGAGGCATTTTCAATCCTGGTGATGGCATAAGGCTCGGTCCGGTAACCTCCGCTCCCCAGCACGGAATAGGCCGCGGCCATTTCCAGGGGCGTGGAGCTGCAAGTCCCCAGCGCCAGCGGCAGATACCGGTCCAACCGCCCCCGCAGTCCCATGCGCTGCGCCATTTCAATTACTTTATCAATCCCCGTCTGATCAAGCAGCTTCACTGCCGCAATATTTACAGAATTGGCCAAAGCTTTTCTAAGGGTGATGCGCCCCGAATAGCTATGTGCATTGTAATTGTGCGGGGTCCAACGTCCTCCCCGGCCGTCCGGATAGGAGACCGGCGTGTCATCTATCATGTCCTCCGGCGTCCTCCCCTGGTCAATCGCGGTAGTATAGACAAAAGGTTTAAAAGCGGAACCGATCTGCCGATTGCCCCTGGTGGCGCGGTTAAATTCACTGCGCGAATAGTCCAATCCCCCCACCATCACTTTTATGGCGCCGGTTTGCATATCTAACGCCGCCATGGCGCCCTGGGTTACCCTGTATGTCCTGCTTTTACTGCGAACTCCGTCAACCAGCAGCTTTTGCGCCTCTTTCTGCATTTCAAAGTTGAGCGTGGTATGAATCAGCAGCCCGCCCCGGCTGATTGCATCCGCCCCTCCCGGCCCCAGTATTAGCTTCGCTTCCTCTTGCACATAATCGCAGAAATAGGGTGCGCGGAAGCTGCGCTTGCCGTGCGCCACCCGCGCCCGCGTCAATTTTAGCGGCTGGGCCTTGGCCTCCTCCTCCGCCGCCCGGCCTATCTTGTTTGTCTCCACCATTGCTTCCAGCACTCTGTCCCGCCGCGCTTTCGCCCGCTCGGGATGGCGGAAGGGATTATAAGAAGTGGGCGCCTTGGGCAGTCCGGCGAGCAAGGCGCACTCGGCCAAAGTCAATTGACCGGGCTCTTTGTTGAAAAAAGTCTTCGCCGCCACCTTTACCCCAAAAGCCTGCTCGCCAAAGGGGATCTCGTTCAGATAGAGTTCCAGAATCTCATCCTTCGTGTATTTGCGCTCAATCTCCAGCGCCAGGATGAATTCTTTCAGCTTGCGCTTCAGGCTGCGCTCATGCGTCAATTCATAGGCATTATTGGCCAGTTGTTGCGTGATGGTTGAGCCGCCCTCATGGATACCGCCGGACTTGAGGTTGTTCTTTATCGCCCGCAAGATGCCGCGCGGACTTACTCCCACATGAGTATAGAAAGTGCGGTCTTCTACTGCGATGAAGGCGTCTTGTATGTCCTGGGGGATCTTCTCCAGCGGCAGAAATTCCCGATTTTCCTCCACCACCCGCCCCAAAAGCTCGCCCTCCGCAGACACAATGCGCGTGCCCTCCGTGATGCGGATCTCGGCAATATCCCGCAATTGGGGAACCATCGGCGCGATACTGGAATAAGTTCCCAGTATTACCCCGAGGCCGCCGAAAAAGCTTATCAAAACCGCCCAATTCATAATCCACAGCAGCCGCCAGGCGATTCTGCTGGCCCTTGATTGCGCTTTTACCACGGTTGGTTTTCTCATAGCTAAAATCCCACCCAATTAGATAGGGGCGCAAAGGCCCCGTCCCAAAATCTCAATGGACCTATCGTATTAGACGAATTTAAGATGAGAATGTTGCGTAGCGGGCAAGTTTTGATGCATGCTTGAAATAATTATACTCCAAACTGACCATCAGAAAAAGCCCGCCCTGCGGTTTTACTCAAATTTTTCAAACACACTTTTGCCTGGCTGGTTTGTCTAATAGAAATGATTGCCTGGCAGGGAAGGGATAAAGTCCCTTCCCTGTCGGACAACTTAAAAATCTGAGCGTAACTGCGCCAGCCAAATCCCAGCAAAATGACTTTATCACAAGTCTGCTCGTATTTGGACGCCTACTGAAAGGATAAAGGGACTTTAGACAAGCAAAAATAGTTCTGCGGGATAAGCTTTCGCCAGGAATCGTGAAGTCAAAAAGTCTACGTGGCATCCGCATGAGCAATGAAGATAACCTCAGGCAAACCGGCAAAGTGCGCATCGCTGGTGATGAGCGTGGCCTGCTGCAATTGGACGGTGGCGTAGATGATCGCATCGGCCATAGCAAGATGATGGACGATGCTCAACGAAGCTGCCGCCGTGGCAATCTGGTCATCAACAGGTATGATGGCGGCTTTCTGCATTTGGGCTACGGCTTCCGCGCCGGCCTTGCGCCCGGCCGTGCGTTCGATCCGCCGGCAGACTTCATAGACATTCAGCGCGGAACAAATAAGCCGGTCCTGGGCGATAAGATAAGGCTCGTAGGCGTCGGCCAGAGCGTCGCCAATCAAATAGGCCAGCCAGCCTACCGAATCCACCAGGTTCAGAGTCTTGTCAGCTTCGCTCGGATTCGTCTCGGAGGTCATCAAATGTTACCTGTGGAAACGCGCCCCGCATTTCGCGGATGTCTTTGTCGGGAACAAGCTCGATGACACCGCCCATGTTGACCATGGATAGCGTCTGCCCTTTGCGAATGCCCAGGGCGCGTCGAATCTCATTTGGTATTACGATTTGATACTTACTGGATACTATTACCTTTGCCATAGCCGTTCCGTAAGACAATTTGCCTATCGTTATTATCATGTATGGCGAGCGCCTTGTCAATAGGGCATTCCATTTTTTTCTTGGAATATCCACCCATGAAGTGGTATAATCATTTTAAGCGCTCTATGCAGGTAAATAATATGAAGTTCATTGCGGCCCTAGTCGCAGCCGTGGCGCTGCCTCTGTTGTTGCTCTCCCCTTTCGCGCGCGCAGACAGCATCACTGTCGGTGATTACACTCAGCCAGGCGATTTCACGGTTCTACGCGAAGGCAAAGAGACCCTTGCGCCGGTCCTTGCCGGGCTCGCAAAACTCAACTACAGCTTTATCACCAAAGGCACTAAACTCTCCATCCGCACTCCCGCCGGCCGGGGCATCTTTCTTACCATGGATAACCGCATCGCCGATGTGGATGATGAGAAGCTGGAGCTTGCCGCCGCCCCCAGATTTATCAATCAGCGCTGCTATCTGCCCCTCAACAGCCTGGCCGATGCGCTGGGGATGCTCGTGAAGTGGGATAATGACGAAAAAGCGCTTACCCTCTCTCCCAAGTTGAGCATTCTGAGGGTGGAGGAGACGAAAGATAACGTAATCTTCAATATAGGATCTCAAGTCAGGCTCAATTACGAGTTCGGCAAGCTGGTTGACCCGCCTCGCCTGCTCTTTGATCTCAGCAACATCGCGCTGGAGGGCGGCACGCAGAAGATCGAGGTGAATTCGGGCGACTTATTGAACGTAAGAACCGCGCCCAGAGATACCGGCATCCGCATTGTTGTGGATCTTGCGCAGCCGATTTTGCCGAAGATCGAGATGCGCCCGGACGGCTGCCTGTTAAAGGTCATTATTCCCAAAAAATCCGACACCTTGCCTCTGCCCAAAGCGATACTCACGCAGATTACTTTTACCCGCCCCTCGGCGCGCATTGCCGCGCTTTCCCTCTCGCTCTCCGCGCCGGCCGTGGTGGATTCCGAGATGAATAAGCGCGAAAAATTGCTCATTGTCAAAGTTACCGCCGCCAACAAAATCGAGGAATTGCCGAAGATTCCCGACAATGACCTCGTTGCCGGCCTCCAGCTTCGCTCCCACAGCGCCTCGGATGAAATCCAGGAGCTGCGCATCAAGCTGAAGAAAGAGACTCAGCATCAGCTTATCCAGGAAGGTAAGAACGTGCGCATTCTCATGGGTGAATTCAGCCTTTCCGGCCTTAAAATCGCGATTGATGCCGGCCATGGCGGCTGCATGTCGGGCGCGCCGGGGCATAGCGGCCTGATGGAAAAAGATGTCAACCTCGATATTGCCTTGCGGCTGGAAAGACTGCTCAAGGAAGCCGGGGCTAAAGTATTTCTCACCCGCTCCGAAGATTGCGAACTCAGGCCCATCCTGGATGATAAGGGAAGCATAGATAGAAGCGCCTGGAGAGCGGAACTTCGCATGCGCCCCGCCCTGGCGAATGCCGTCGGCACCGACATGTTTATCTCCATTCATAATAATGCGAATGCCACCACCAATTCTCATCCCCGCACCGGCACGGAGGTCTATTATTGGACTCCCCAAAGCCGCCTGCTCGCCGCCGCGCTGCATGATGAAGTGGTTAAGTCGGTCGGAAGAAGAGCCAGCGGAATCTTCAATAATCATGATTTCTGGGTAATCAAAGACGCCCGCATGCCCGCCGCCCTGGTCGAAGTCGCCTATATGGACAATCAGGAAGAAGAAAAACTGCTCGCCACCGAAGAATTCCGCGAACTGGCGGCCAAAGGCATCTTTGCCGGCATCACCCGCTATGTCGCCTCCGGCGGCCCGCTGGGCGCCCCGGGAAATTCCGCCAAGAAGAGCGAAACGGCCGACTCCGATGCCCAATCCCAGCCCGAGGCAGAGCCAAAGGAATGAACAAGGTAGTTGAGAGTTCAGAGTTCAGAGTTCAGAGTTCAGAGTGGCTTTGTTGCAAAGCACGTGTAGGGCGGGGTCGCCGCGCCCCGCCGAGCCTTGAATTAAAGATAAGTTGAATGCTTTTCCGCCTGGTTCTATAAATAACTACAGTCTGTTCTTTGTGCTTTGCAACAGATCCAGTTGAGAGTTCAGAGTCAGCATGGTAATATGCTCTCAACTCTGAACTCTCAACTCTGAACTGAGAATGGTTAAGCCCGTCAAGACGGGCCGCCACGGCGGCCTGCTTTGCAGGCCTAGCCGCTAATAACTACTAACCATGTCCATCGGCATCATAGATTCCGGGCTCGGCGGCAAGGGCATTGAGAAGGAGATTAAAAAACTCCTCCCCAATGTCAAAGTGCTCTATTTGGGGGACCGCAAAAATTTCCCCTATGGCACCAAGCCGGCGCGCGTGCTCAACAAAATCATTGAGGACAATGCCAACCTCCTGATTAACAAAGGCGCCCGGGTCATCGTCCTGGCGTGCAATTCCGGCTCCGTAACTTCACTTCAATACCTGCGCCGAAAAATCAAAGTCCCCATCGTCGGCGTGGTGCCCGCCATCAAACCCGCCGCCGCCGCCACCAAGACCGGAAAGATCGCCATCTTCGCCACCCCCATCACCACCAAAAGCGTCGTGCAGGAAAATTTGATAAAGGAATTCTGCAAAGGCATCAGAGTGTATAAAATTCCCTTCGCCAACCTCGCCGGCAAAATCGAATACGGGGAATTAAGCGAAGCCAAAGCGGATATATCAAGAAAATGGCAGCAGTATAAAGACAAAAATATAGACGCCATCGTCCTGGGCTGCACCCACTACACGCTCATCAAAAAAGCCATCCAAAAAATCGTCGGCAAAGAGGTTTCGGTTATTGATTCCAACGCCGCCGTCGCCAAACAAACCAAACGGGTCTATGACAAAATCAGGGAGGCAAATAAAGCATAGAGTAAACAGTGGGATTCGGCTGTCTTCCCAAGTTACGCAGCCCTCCCGCTGGCTTGCCATCAGCCCTCCCGCTGGTTTCAAACCTGCGGGATCTTCCTATAATGGAGTGAAATAGAAATAGTTAGGTCCAACTTGGAAGATAAACAGGTAGGCAAACCACAAATCCAAGGAGGACCTAACGATGAAGAGTATGCGACTAAGGGGGAGGAAACGTCAAGCAGTGCCGGATCGAGAGCAGGGGATCGTGATAGGGATTGACGTGAGCAAGGGGAAGATGACTTACGGAGCATTCCAGTTGGAGGGGAAGACCAAAGTGGTAACGGCCAAGCAGGATGCGGCCGGCTTCCGCCGACTGGGAGAAGCGGTGGCGGGGCTGCGAGAGCAGGGCTATGATCCGTGGCTGGCGTATGAGCCGACGGGGCCTTACAGCACCTGTTTGCGGGAATGGCTGGTAAGCGAAGGCTTGCGGGTGGTGCAGGTAAATCCCTACCATGTGCGGCGGACGAAAGAAGTGCGAGACAACAATCCGGGCAAGAGCGACGGCAAAGACCCCGGGGTGATTGCCGATTTGGTATGGCAAGGATGTTATCTGGAGGTGCGGCCGCTGGGAGGGGTCTATGCGGAGTTGCGGGCGGCGAGTGCGGAATGGGCGGCTTTGAGCAAGCAGCGCACGGCGCTGCGGAATGAATTTCAAGGCCTGCTGGAGGTGTGGTTTCCGGAGTTGAGGGAGATTTTTGCCGATGCGGTAGGGCAAAGCGTGCGGGCGTTGGTGCGGCATTACGCGAGCGTGGAAGCGGTGGCGCAAGGAGGCGTGGTTCGCCTGCGGCGGATTCTTTGCCAGGCGAGCCGAGGGCGAACGAAGGGGCGAGTCATGGCCATCTGGGAAGCTTGTCAAGATTCCGTGGCCCCCAAGGCGGGCCAGCAGGCACGGCATCGGCATCTGCTCTGTCTGCTGGACTTGCTCGAAGTGGTGGAGAAGCGCCAGGGGCGGTTGCAGCAGGAGATGGAAATCTGGTTGCGCCAGTTGCCGGAAGCCTGCTTTCTGTTGAGCGCACCGGGAGTAGGGATGGTAAGCGCGGCGGGATTATTGGGAGAATGTGGGGACTTGGGCGGCTATGCCAACCATAAGAGCCTGGAGAAGCATCTGGGCTTGGACTTGTATGAGATCTCCAGCGGCCAGCGGCAGGGACAAAGGCGCATCAGCAAGCGGGGGCGGAGCTTGGCGCGCTATCTGCTGTGTCAGATTGTCCTCACCCAGCTGAAGCGGGGAGGCCTGTATTGCGAATTTGCGGAAGCACTAAAAAGGAAAGGAAAGAAAGGCCGGGAGATTCGCGTGGCGGCGGCGCGCAAACTGTTGCGGCTGCTCTACGCACTGGCGCGGGATCGCGCCGAATATAATGTGCAACGTTGGGTCTCGGGAAACGGGACAGGGGACGGTCTAACGAACCATCCGGGCAGGCCGGCGCAAATCGCGGCCTGACCCTCTGCGGGAGCATTTACCGGCCCTGTCCCCTCCCGGGAGGCGCAATGAAGGAAGGATTACGGGTCACCGCGAACAACGGTGGGATCGTCTAGTAAGTAGGGATTTCCCCTGGGAGACCGGATTGACGTTGCCAAGACGACTTGAGCAGGGCGGCGGCCCTCCGGGGCCGCCGCGCGATGTATTACGCCTGCCCAGAGTAAATCAAAATAACATGACTTAAGGCAATCTCCAAGTGGGCCTTGACTACATTAGAGTAGGTTCGCTCCTACCCTTCCCGCACCCATCCTCCCCGCGTTTTTTTTCAGTCCCGCGGGGGGGCGAATGCCAAACTTCCCGCGAGTCCCAACAAACTCGCGGGAAGTTTTTCTGAATATCCTGCCCTGCCAGTTTGGAGTCAAAATTCACTCAAGCCCTTTAAGGCAATGCATTTTTGTCAATGATTTCCGCGGCTTGTAGTGCCCTCGTATTGTAGCGATCATAATACTGGACAGCGCCGGCATCTAATGCCTCATCTTCAAGAGATTCTATATGCGCTTTTGAATACATAATAACTGGTATCTTAGCAAGCATTGTATCTGCCCTGAGTTTTGGCATTATTTGTTTAATTGCAGTAGCTTCACTATCAAATTGATTGACATCGAGAACAATTGCTACGATGCGAAACTTGGGATCTGCTGCAATTCGTTTTATGAAGTCGGGAGCTTCAGAAAATTCCTGAGGTTCTTTGGGATTACAAATTTTGCAATTTAATCCGCAGCCCCACATCTCTACATGGAAACCGCGTCTCTTTAATTGTCTAGTCAGCGTCGCTTTGTAAGGATGCTTATCCTCAACTAATATAATCGTCCTAAGTTGGTCCTGTTCCATACTGATCTCCTTTCCCTTCCTATTTTTGTAGGGCCACCGGAATTGTGAAACTGAATTCCACTATCTTATTCCTATAAGTCACTTTCAGCGTATCTCCGTGCACTTTGGCTATAATTGCGGCAAGTATTAGTCCTATGCCGTAATCTGTGTCAAATGCCATCTTCTCAGGTTCGCTAAAATTGGCATTATACATCTGCGCTCTTTGAGGTGTGAAGCTATCCGAGATATTAGATATGCTGATTTTTATGCAATCCCCTTCTTTTCCCTTCTGCAACTTTGCCTTAATTTTTCGCTTAGAGCCATTCATGCCATGTTCGCTAGCATTATTGGCAAGGTCTCTGATAATGCGTCGAAAGCCGGGACTAAATACTTTAGCTCGTGTTCCATCTGGAACATTTATAGATTTATGCCAATTGGAAAAAGCCAGCGCAGGTTCTATTGCTTCTTGGAATGCTCGTTGAAAATCAATCTCATCAAATTGTGAAGCAGTAGGCATTTCGCCGCGTCTGTAGTCTCCAATAAGCATACTTGTCTTTGTCCACTCGCGCGCGTCATTAAGCATTTGCCAGCAACAAGATAGCTCTTTAATTGCCTCCTCAGATATTGCCAGACTATCATCGCCGCCGTAGAGAATTGTATCAATCTTGTCAAGTGGCGTTAAGAGTAATTCCCCAAGACCATGACCGCTCGTTGTAGCGCATACAGTGATAGCCGTGGCTACTTCCTTTTCCCTGCGAAGACGACTGGAAAGCAATTCACCCACCAGCCCTAAACACTTTCTATCGAAATCAGAAAAAGACGAGCTACTGTCTGAACGGCTAACTTCCAATACTCCTATCAATTCCCCTTGCGTTTCCTCTATCTTAATCCTAAACAGGCCATTTTCTTGAAGAAGATCATCCTCTGAATAAGTGATTCCTAATATTCTCTCGCGAGCCTTTCTTGATGACCATACCTTTTCGCAACGAAGAATCCCATCTTTTTCGGCTACAAACGCGCGAATAAATCCGAAATTACCGTGCCTATTCAGGATTTCACCGACTCGCTCAATCAAAGACTTGGGCGCCCAAGGCGGTGGAGCGGTTGAAATGTCATACAAACAACGCAAATAAGCGCTATGAAGCTCGCTCTCCCTTCTTTCATCTTCATATTGCTTGGCATTATGAAATGCTTGAGTAACCTGGCTGCCTAATAGTGTCAGATCCGTCAAATCCTTACTTGTGAAAACATTCTTCCGCTTGCTGGTAACTGCAATAATGCCGAAGAAGTCCTCCCCAAAAATGATTGGATAAGCGATGCATGCCCTTATATCTTTCACGAACGAAACGACGTCACCCTGACGGAAATTATTATTGAAATAGGGCAAGCGGTGTTTCAACATATATCCAGCGATACCTTCGTCTTCCGGGAATTTCCTTTTCGCGGGAAGTCTTCTTTTTCCGGCCATAATCTCGAATTCGTGGGCGTCAGGTAGATAGCGGGTTACCCATATATTATCTGCGGGTGGAATAAAATGCCGCGCGGTTTCTTCGATAAAGGATTCAACAAACTTCTGAAGCCCCACATTTGCAGATGCTTGTCCGGTTATCTTTAGTAGCGTCTCTCTTCTCTCGGCATCCGCCAGGCGCGCAACAATCGCGCTGGCAATAGTGCCAATAGTCTCGAAAGTTTCAACTTGCATTGGCCCGAATCTGGCAGCACGTATGCGTACTGCTCTAAGCACTCCAATGGTCCTGCCATCATCCGCCCTTATCGGCACTCCCACATATGAATATATCTTGCGGGGATCCGATACTTCATTTTCCTTTCCTTTCCAATGCAAATCTCGCGAAATTCCCCTAAGCTCTTCAGCATCATGTAGATTTTTAATGTTTAGCGTTCGCCCGTTTTTATATATCCATCCGGTCAATCCTTGGCCCATCCTATAATTCGCTTTGCCGATCTTATCAAATAACGGTTCATAGGATGTCGCGCGAAGATAGATATGCCCCGGCTCGCCCAGATCTTCCGTAAATATTGAACATGCGTCAGCCTTCATGAACTCACTGATGGTTCTAATGACTTCAGCAGGGGAGGTCAAAGCTGCCAAGTCTTGCATCAATCTATGCTGCTCAAACCTGCTTGTGGCCATTTGCCCGATGGTATCTGCAAGCGCTTTCATTAGATGCTGAATTTTTTCGATGTCAGCAGGAGGAAGATACCGTGTATTATCGAGCGCGGCCAACAATTCGGTTTCTTTAATGCCATAGCGTTTTGCTGTTCTTTTTGTTTTTGAATAACCTTTTTTTGTAATATTCTTAGATGGGCGAAGCTGACCTGCCCCAATACATCCAATAAGCGCAGGAATATTGTCCTTTTTCGCAACTATCGGAACTGCAAAATCTAAGAGATTTGCATGGCAGCGATAGGGCCGAGTTGGAACTGCCTGCTTAGGCATATGTTCCAGATCACAGGCATCACAGGCTTTCTGGCCGTTGGGGGTTGATGAAATCAGTTTACAATACTCGGAATGATGGACGCGAGAACCGGCTCTGCGGCCATCGGGAGTAAACATTCCGACAGCAATATCGTGGGCTTTTGCAAAGGCATTAAGGAGAAGCTGAATCGTGCTTATCTCAAGCATATCGAGCAACATCGTATTATCGCGCGCAAGTCTCTTTGGCAATTCGATATCCTCCTTGTTTAGTCACATAAATCTCTATTCATTTGGCGCAACGGAATAAAAATATCCTACTGTGTTTCCCATTCTTATCCTTATTATATATCAATTTTGCCATCCAAGCAAGCTGTCGCGGACGATTCCACCAAGCCGCTTGGAACGTCCTGATTCAGTTCGCTCCGCGCGGAACCGGTGTAGGCCCGGTGGAATGCGATAGGTTGGAATGAAGATGGCAGGAGCAATCCTCCAAAGGCGGACAAGGCTCCTGCCCAACGCAAATTAATTGGCTCGGTTGGACAGGAGTTCATTTATCCCGAGTGAAATTGAGGGACTCCTGCCACTGGTAATAAATGAATGAACTGGCAGGACTAAAGTCCTGCCCAACGAAGAATAAAATAGAATAGGAATCGGTTGGGCAGGAGTTCACTCCTGCCATATGAGATAAACAAAATGCTCTACCGCCGTCTGCCCCGCATAGACCTTCCTAATCATACTTACTTTCTCGGCTGCTGCATCAACTGGCGGCGGAAGCTTTTTCTGAATGATAATCTCGCCCAATATCTCCTCGATCTCTACGTCAGCCTTCGCGATCGGGGCGATATTAAGCTCCACGGTTATGTCATTATGCCCGATCATTACCACGTCCTTATCCGGCTTCTCAACGAATCTCTGGTCAGCAAAGTAATGCAGGAAGTCCATAGCCTTGCCGCAAAAGAATGTATCCGGGTAACGCGCGCCAAAAAGCCCATCTGGCAACGACGCTCCTACGATCATATTATCCGTAATCATAAAGACTGGCTTACCCGACTTGAATACATCCACAATAACCCAGTTAAAGAGGGATTAGTCGAAAACGCAGTTGACTATCCCTGGTCGAGCTGCCGCTTCTGGGAGTCGGGCGAAGGCCCGGTGGAATGTGATGGGTGGGAATGAAGATGGCAGGAGCAAGCTCCTGCCCAACGCAAATTTATTAGCTCGCTTGCGCAAGAGTTTACTTATACCGAGCAGCGCCGAGGGACTCCTGCCACTGGTAATAAATGAATGAACTGGCAGGACTAAAGTCCTGCTCAACGAAGAATAAAATAGAACCGGGATCGGTTGGGCAGGAGTTCATTTATCCCGAGTGAAATTGAGGGACTTCTGCCAGTGGAGATAGACCAGGGAAATGGCAGGACGAGTTGAGGTTCAGGGCGTTAAGCGCCACAGGCTTGCCCGCCTGTGGAGGGCGCACGAAAGTCTTTTCTTAGCGGTAACTTTGCGTCCTTTGCACTTTGCGGTTAATGTGTTTTTGTTAAGTTGGATCAGGTAAAATCATCGAGGGAACCGTCTAGTAGTAGTAGTAGTACTAGGACGTTTTACCGTGCCGCCTGCGACTCCCCGATTCATTCCCCCGCTCTGGGTCGCTTTGGGCAGCCCCGTTTCCCCCGCGACTGCGCCGCCCGCGAAGGCCTGCGCCGACGGATCATACAGCGGCGCCACATCATTCCGTTCCCGAATGGTAATCATTTCCTGGGAGACATCCTCCACATGGTCCACCTCCCAGCCGGTCTTGCCCAGGATAAGCGCTTCCGCGCTGCTGACATTCTCGATATAGGCGCCGGCCTGCTCCACCGGCTCGGTCTCTTTCGGCGTCAGATAATACTCGATGGTCTGCAGGCGCACTTTTTTCACCCGCGGTCCGTCCTGGGAAAAGCCATATTTATTGTCCTGCCCCCGCGCTCTCATCAGCCGGAAGCCCTGGCGACCGATATCACGCGCCGGCGACAGATAAGCCCAATAGAGCACGGCCCGCACTTTGAACGGCGCAACCTCCTCCATCAAGGGGCTGCTCTCTTTGCCATTCAAGCCGCTATAGCTCACCGCATCCACAATCTCAAAACGCGCCAGCACCGGCTCATCCGGATCGCTTTCCTGCATGGAAGCCCATTGGCGTTCCGAAAGCTCGTGCCGCACCGTCATCACCGGCCCCAGAGGCGTAAAGCTGTAGGGATTATTCCGGCCATATTCGGATTGATGCGCGACCACCGGCCAGCGAGCCGGCGATTTGATGTTGAACGTCCCGGCTTGCGCATTCCATAGGGCTTTGGCGCCCAGCGCTTTGACAATCGGATTGACCGGCCCCACCAGTTCGTTTCCTCGCATTACCCAGCCGCCCGGTGCTGAAAGTCTCATGCCGTTGATTAAAATGGCGATCTTTGCCGGCAGCCCCGAAGGCGCCGCCACCGCACCCACCAAAAAGCCCATAATTACGCCCGCAATTATCAGCATGCCCATTTTGCGATTAGCCATTTTCACGCCCCGTTCCTCCCTCCCGGCAGATTCCCTTCCCTGCTCTCAACTCTGAACTTTTAACTCTCAACTTGCTCTGTTGCAAAGCACAAAGAACAGACTCTAGATATTTATAGAACCAGGCGGAAAAGCGTTCAATTTATCTTTAATTCTAGGCTCGGCGGGGCGCGGCGACCCCGCCCTACATGTGCTTTGCAACAGAGCAACTCTCAACTAGTCCTTCCTATAATGACAGCCCCGGCTGACCGGATTCCGCCGCGCCGCGTCGGCCACCAATTGCGCCACGGTCAGCGCATTGCGCAGTCCCACGAGTTGGTCCGCCAGCTTCGTCTCCCGGTAAAACTGCTCGACCCGGTGTTCCAGATAGCTCAAATCCGCCACCGCGCGATCCAATCGCTTGCCGGTGCGCACAAGGCCGGCATAATTCCACATGGTGTGCTTGATGGTCAGCCAATCTTGAATTACCAATAGCGGATCTATCTCTTCCGTCAGCCCCGCGTCATGCCATTCGGCCACCTCTGCGGCCTGGGATTTGGGCCGCCGCTCGGCCGTTTCTGCGGCATGGCGGCCGGCGCGCGTTCCCCACAACAACGCCTCCACCAGCGAAGTGCTTGCCAGCCGGTTGGCGCCATGCACCCCGGTGCAGCTTGTTTCACCCACAGCATAAAGATGCGCCAGATCCGTCCGGCCCCATTCGTCAACCTTCACGCCGCCGCAGAAATAATGCGCCGCCGGCACCACCGGTATCGGGTCTTTATAGATATCCACCCCATATTTCAGCAGGGTATGGTAGATGGTCGGGAAGCGCTCCCGCGGGTCGGTTTCAACTCCCGATAATTCCAGCAACACATATTCATCCCCGTTCTTCAACATCTCTTCATGAATCGCCCGCGCCACCACATCTCTCGGCGCCAAATCGCCCAGGGGATGATAATCGCTCATAAAATATCGGCCCTCCCGGGTGCGCAGGCGCGCCCCTTCGCCGCGCACGGATTCGGAAATCAAAAACCGGTCGGCATCCCGATGATAAAAAGCCGTGGGATGAAATTGCACATACTCGGCATTGATAATGCTCGCGCCGGCGCGCTGGGCCATGGCAATGCCGTCTCCCCGCGACCGGCGGGGATTGGTCGTATGCAAAAAGATCTGCCCCAGCCCGCCGGTCGCCAAGATCGTCTTGGAAGCCAAAAAGCGCCGGACTATGCCTTTTTGCCGGTCCAAAACATATGCGCCCAGACACTCGACTTTGTCGTAAATCGCCAGCGGATTGACGGCATGATGAGGGAGGGTAATCAAATCAACGGCCGTTTGACCGGTGAGCAGGGTAACATTCGCGTGCGACTGCACCTTCTCCAGCAAACGTTTTTCAATGGCATGGCCGGTGGCATCATCCACATGCAGTATCCGCCGGCGGGAATGGGCCGCCTCCTGCGCCAAATCCAGATTGCCCTGCTCATCACGAGAAAAGTCAACCTCAAGTTCCTCCACCAGCAGGCGTTTTACCAGGGCCGGACCCTCGGTTGCCAAGAGGCGCACCGCGTCCAGGTTGCAGATGCCGTCCCCCGCGGCCAGAATATCCTGCTCCAGCGCCTCCGGGGTATCATCCGCCGGCCGGGAGACAATGCCTCCCTGGGCGCGGTCGGTGGAGCTGTCTTCCGCCTCCATCGCGCCGGTGATGATCACCACCTTCCTGCCCGCGCCCGCCGCCTCCAGCGCGCAGGCGCACCCCGCTCCGCCGGTTCCGATTATCAAGAGATCCGTAAAGACATCATTGGTTTTCATAATGCATAGATTCTAGCAGATAATGAGCGTGGTTTCATGTTTGGAGAGAAGAAATTGGGGAAAATGAGGGATTCACGAAAAAAAGTCCTCCTTCATCCTTCCGCCTCCATCCTTTGGCAAGGAGAATCCCAGCCTCAAGCCGAAGAATATACCTAGCAGACTTGTGATAAAGTCATTTTGCTGAGATTTGGCTGCCGCGGTTACGCTCAGATTTCCATGTTAGCCGACAGGGAAGGGACTTTATCCCTTCCCTGTTAGAGCGATATAAAAGCAATGCCTGAACCAACCATAAAAATCCTGGAAGACAGTCTGGCCAGCAAAATCGCCGCCGGCGAGGTGGTTGAACGCCCCGCTTCGGTCATCAAGGAATTGGTGGAAAATTCCATAGACGCCGGCGCGCGCAATATCGTCATCGAGATCGAAGAGGGCGGCCAGCGCCTCTTGCGAGTTCGGGACGACGGCTGTGGCATGAGCTATCAAGACGCCATCCTCGCGATGCAGCGCCATGCCACCAGCAAGCTGCGCGCGACCGAGGACCTCTTTTCGATAGCTACGCTCGGCTTTCGCGGCGAAGCCCTGCCTTCTATCGCTTCCGTTTCCCATTTCGAGATGTTGACCCGCGTCGCGGGCGAAGAAACCGGCACGCGCATTGCGGCCCATGGCGGAACTATTACTGAAGCGGAAGAAGTCGGCGCGCCCCCGGGAACCACCATCTCCATCTCCGGCCTCTTTTTCAATACGCCCGCGCGCTTGAAATTTCTGAAGAGCCAGACTACCGAATTCGCCCATATCGCCGAACTTATCAACCGCTTCTCCTTTTCGCATTATCATCTCTCCCTGCTCTTGATCCACAACGGTCGCGAGGTCTTGCGCCGTCCCGCCGCCGCCAGTCTGCGCGAACCGATCGCCCACGCCCTGGGCCGTGAGCATGCCGACAAGATGATCGAAGTGGCTTTCGATTCTCCGCTGCTGCGCGTGGGCGGCTTCATTTCACCGGTCGAATTGAGCCGCGCCACCCGCTCCCAGCAATACTTTTTCGTCAATGGTCGCGCCATCCGCAGCCGCATGATGTCCCATGCCCTGGAAGAGGCCTATCATACTTTGATGCCTTTACATCGTTATCCGGTCGCCGTCATGCTGCTGAATTTGGAGCCGTCGCTGGTGGATGTGAATGTCCATCCGACCAAGGCCGAGGTGCGTTTCAGCCGGGAAGGTGAAGTCTATTCGGCCCTGCGGCGCGCCCTCGAACAGGCGCTGACGAATGCCGGCCTGGATTCCGCATCGGCCGCCGCAAGTGCGGGCGTTTTTTCGGCCGTCCCGCTCGCCGCGGCGCCGGAACAGAGCGGCTTGCTGGTTGCGCCCCATGCGCCGACGCGGCCCGCCGCGCCTCCGCAAACGGATACCCCGGCAGCTCCCGCAATCCATCCCGCGCTTCGCCCCACGGCCGCGGGCGCCGGCGTGCATTTTCGACCCTTGGCGCAGCTCCGCAGCACTTATATACTTGCCGAGGGCGATTCCGGCCTGCTGGTGGTGGATCAACATCGCGCCCACGAACGCGTGCTTTATGAGAAATTCATGCAGGGGCTGGAAGACGGCTCGCCCCAGGCGCAGCCGCTCTTAACGCCCGCTACTGTCCAGCTTGCCCCGCGCGAGCACTCGGTTTTGCAGGAGAACCTTGAAGCCTTGCGCAAACTGGGATTTGATTTGGAGGAATTCGGCGCGGATTGTTTTTTGTTGCGCGCCGTGCCCATCGCATTTATCAAAAAAGACCCGGTGCGCTTGCTTGCCGAAATCGCGGAAGACATCGCCGCCGCGCCGGCGACTAATATCCAATCCCGCCGCGAACAAGCCCTGATTACCATGTCCTGTAAGGCCGCCGTGAAAGCCGGCGACGCCCTGGGCAAAGAAGAGATGGAGCAATTGCTTGCCGATCTCTCCGCCGCCAGCCGGCCCTATACTTGCCCCCACGGCCGGCCGACTGTGATGACGATTTCCAATTTCGAACTGGACCGGAAATTTCACAGATAAACTGATTTTCACCACTAAGACACAAAGGCACAAAGGAAAAGATAAATTGTAAATTTGCATTTGCAGTTCTTTGTGTCTTCGTGCCTTTGTGGTTCAAGAAGTTATGATTATGAACATGCTGCTAGCTATCGTTGGTCCTACTGCTGTCGGCAAGACGGACATCGCCATCGAATGCGCTCTGGCGCTCGGCGGCGAGATCGTCTCCGCGGATTCGATGCAGGTCTATCGCGGCCTGGACCTCGGCACGGCCAAGCCCACCGCCGCGCAACTCGCGCGCGTGCCCCATCACCTGATTGATATTGTGAATCCGGATGAGGAATTTTCCGTCGCGCTCTATAAAGAAAAAGCGGAGGCCGCCATTGACGAAATCTTCCGCCGCGGCAAACAGCCGATTCTGGTCGGCGGCAGCGGCCTATATGTGCGCGCCATTATCGGCCGCTGGGGCATGACGGCTGTGCCGCGGGATGCCGCGCTTCGCAAGAGGCTGCAAGACGAGGCGCAAGAGAAAAGCCTTGCCGCATTACATGATAGATTGACGCAGGTTGATCCCGAGGCCGCGGCCAAAATTACTCCGGCGGATGAGAAGCGTATTATCCGCGCCCTTGAGGTCTATGAACTAACCGGTCTGCCCATCTCGCACTTTCATCGCCTTGACCGCGCGCGAGCGCCAAGATACAATCCTATTGTGGTGGGGCTCTCTTTGCCCCGGCCCGTGCTGTATGCGCGCATAGAGGCGCGCATAGACAAGATGCTGCAGGCCGGCCTGCTGGAGGAAGTCAAAAGTCTGAAAGAGCGGGGCTATCATGCCGGCCTGGTTTCGATGAAGGCCCTGGGCTATGCCCATCTTTTGGCCCATCTCGCAGGGGAAACGAGTTTGGAGGAAGCCATCGCGCGCTTTAAGCGGGATACGCGCCGCTTTGCCAAACGCCAGATGACCTGGTTCCGCGCCGAACCCGGCGTCCAGTGGCTGGATATGGAAAACCGATCGCCGGCTGAAAGCGCGGCAATGATTATAGGAATCTTCAGGAGCGAAAAATAGCGCGGCCTTGATTTACGGCGTCTGTGCAGATCGCAGCGAGGATGAACGATGGAAGATAAGATTCGGCCCATTCTGCAAGAATTGCATAAGCGATTTGATAGTCTGTATGGATCGCGGCTGCTTAAACTTGTCCTATACGGCTCCCACGCGCGCGGTGATGCGCAAGCAGGATCGGATATTGATGTGCTTGTTGTGCTGAACGGGCCGGTCTCACCGGGCAAGGAGATTGCAAGGACCATCATGGATGTGGCCGATGTTTCCCTCGCGCATAACGAGGTGATTGCCTGCCTGTTCGTCTCTGAAGAAGAATACGAGCATGAGCAAAGTCCGGTATTGCTGAATATCCGCCGCGAAGGAGTGCCGGTATGACATCGGAACAACAAGACTTGATAAACAAAGCCAAGGAAAGCTTGGCTGCTTCTCGCCTTTTACATGACCAGGGGCATTATGGTTTCGCGGCCTCTCGCGCCTATTATGCAATGTTCTACTTGGCTGAAGCGATGCTCCTGGGAGAAGGGCTTGCTTTTTCCAAGCATAGCGCGGTGCACTCTGCTTTTGGAGAGCATTTTGCCAAGAGCGGGCGCGTGCCGGTCAAATTCCATCGCTACCTCATTCATGCTATGGAAATTCGACACACCGGCGATTATGGAAAACCGATGACAGTAACAAATGAGGATTCAAGAGAGCAGATATCACGCGCGGAGGAATTTCTGGCGCTCGCGGAAGGTCTCGATAAGTAAGCTGGAGGAGAAACAGCATATGCTTGAATTTACGAAGATGCACGGTTTGGGCAATGACTTCGTGGTCATTGATGCAACCAGGGCGCTGCCTGCGGGAGCGCCGAACACGCTCGCCAAAAAGCTTTGCGACCGGCATTTCGGCGTGGGCGCGGACGGGCTGATTCTCGTGCTGCCCTCGAAGAAGGCGGATTTCCGCATGCGCATCTTCAATATTGACGGCTCCGAGGCGGAGATGTGCGGCAACGGCATCCGCTGTTTCACGAAATATCTCTATGACCATCAGTTGACCAGAAAGACCGCGCTCGAAGTGGAAACCAAAGCCGGTATTATTCGCCCGCGTATCGCCGTGCGCGCCGGCAAAGCCGCCATGATAAAAGTGGACATGGGCGAGCCGCGCCTGGCGAGCAAAGATATTCCCGTGGACGGTCCCGCCCGCGCCAAAGTGCTGCGGGAAAAACTCCCCGCGCTGGGCGGCGAATATGAAATTACCTGCGTCTCTATGGGCAATCCGCATTGCATCATCTTTTGGGACGATGTGTCCCATCTCCCGATTAGCCAACTGGGGCCGGCGATCGAAACCCACACCATGTTCCCGCGGCGCACAAATGTTGAATTCGTCCAGGTGATTTCGCCGGCGCAACTCAAAATGCGCGTCTGGGAACGCGGCGTGGGCGAAACCCTCGCCTGCGGCACCGGCGCCGCCGCCAGCCTGGTCGCCGCGGTGCTCAACGGCAAAGCCGCCCGCCGCGCCACGCTCCAACTCCGCGGCGGCAACCTGCAGGTGGCATGGGACGAGAAAACCAACCATGTCTTTATCACCGGCCCGGCAAAGGAAGTGTTTAAGGGCAAAATAGTGGTATCATAGGATTGAGGTATCCCGCTTGGGATGAGGAGAAGTTAGAAATGCAACAACTTGATTTCGACATGATAGTATTTCGTGAAAGCAAGGCATATGTCGCTTATTGTCCGGAACTGGACTTATCCTCCTGCGGCGACAGTGTTGATGATGCCCGCGCTAATCTTAAGACCGCAGTGCGCCTTTTTATCGAGGAAACAGAGAAACTTGGAACCCTCGATCAAGTGCTGCAAGAAGCCGGTTATATATCGGATGGCAAGGGAGGTTATATCCCGCCGCGTGTTGTGGCAACCGAAAGCGCTACAGTGGCAGTGGGGAGGTAGCTTTGACTCAGCTCAGTCCTATTTCCGGAAAAAGATTGCGCCGAGTCTTCGAATTAGCAGGTTTTAAGCATGTGAGGACAGAGGGTGACCACTTCATTCTAACTAAGCCAGGCCTCCTACGACCGCTGGTAATTCCAGATTACGTTTCTGTGCCGGTTTTTATTATCCGCAATAACTTGCGCGCATCCGGCCTTTCGCGCGAGGAGTATTTTCGATTGCTGGAGAAGGTATAATGTCGTTCGTCAAGAAAGATTTTTCAGATGGTCGTAGAGATTTAATGGATGACCAGTCGGAATTATCCGATCCCGCCCTGCAACACCGAATCAAGGCTAATATGAAAGCCTACCATGCAGGCCGGGGGCGTCCTGTGCGCGAATTCCTTGCAGAACTAAAGCAGCAAAAGCCCGCTCGCCAATAAGTGGACAACCACCATGCATGAAGGGGGTAATTTATAAATGAAGAGAGAACATGTTAGGCCATTGGCAATTTGCGTCTTTAGAAACGAAGGGCGCATTCTCGTAGCTGAAGGCTATGGTCCTTCTGAAAACCAAGTTTATTATCGGCCTTTGGGCGGCACTATTATGCTTGGTGAATATAGCGCAAATGCTGTCGTGCGCGAGATCAAGGAAGAACTGAATGCAGAGATAACAGATCTTCGGCTTTTAGGTGTGCTTGAGAATATCTTTACTTTTGCTGGAGAGTTAGGTCACGAGATTGTCATGGTTTACGATGCGCAATTCTCAGATCAAAGCTTCTGCGAACATGAGGAATTTCAAGGCGTAGAAGACATGAACGAACCTTTCAGAGCGATATGGAAATCCCTCGACTTTTTTCATTCTGGTAGTCCTCCACTTTATCCAGACGGGTTGCTCGAGCTACTTATGAAGGAGTAAAAACAAAGATAATTATTTTTCTTCTGCGAAGGGATGAATCCATTTGCAGAAGTGAAGTAGGATATAGCGAAATTTTTTACAGGAGATATTATGTCATCAGAAATCCACTTCACAGCGGCCGACCGATTATTGAACACTCCGCCCTATCCGTTCTTGGAACTGGGGCGTTTGAAGCGCGAAGCCATCGCCAAAGGCGTGGACCTGATTGATTTCGGCATCGGCGACCCGGATATCCCGACACCGGATGTGGTGGTGAAGGCGATGCAGCAGGCCGTCGCCGATCCGGCGACCCATCAATATGACGAGACCGGTAATGGTCTGCCGGAATTTCGTGAGGCCGTCGCCGCCTGGTATCAGCGCCGCTTCGGTGTGGCGCTCGATCCGGGCAAGGAAGTGCTGCGCCTGCTCGGTTCAAAAGAAGGCCTGGCGCATTTTCCCCTGGCTTTTCTGAATCCGGGCGATCTCGCGCTGCTTCCCGATCCGGCCTATCCGGTCTATAAAATCGCGGTGATGTTTGCCGGCGCCGAATCCCATCTCATGCCCCTCACGCCGGCAAACCACTACCTGCCCGATTTGGAGGCGATTCCCGAGGAGGTGGTAAAGCGCGCCAAAATGATGGTGCTCTGTTATCCGAATAATCCCACTGCGGCGACTGCGGAAAAGGACTTCTATGTTCGGGCGATGGATTTCGCGCGCCGCCATAATATCTTCATCTGTCTGGATATGGCCTATTCCGAGGTCAGCTTTGACGGCTATCGTTGCAGCAGCCTGCTGGAAGTTGAAGGCGCAAAAGATATCGCCATCGAATTCCATTCCCATTCCAAGACCTTCAATATGACCGGCTGGCGGCTGGGTTTTGCCGTGGGTAATGCGAACGCATTGAATATGCTGGAGAAATTTAAGGGCTACATGGATTCCGGCGCATTTTTCGCGCTCCAGCGCGCCGGCATCGCCGCGCTTAACGCGCCGGACGAAATCATGCAAAAGACCATGACCATCTATCAGAAACGGCGCGATCTGCTCGTGGACGGCCTGAATTCCATTGGTTGGAAACTGGAAAAGCCGAAAGCCACCTTCTATCTCTGGATTCCCATTCCGCCGGGATATACCTCCGCTAAATTTGCCGAAACGCTCTTGGCAAATGCCGGTATTCTCGTTACTCCAGGCACGGCCTATGGCACCTGCGGCGAAGGTTATGTGCGCCTTTCCCTCACCATCCAGGGCGGCAAAGCGGAAGAAAAGATTCACAACGCGATTAAACGCCTCCGCGACAAGGTAGCATTGAACTGGTAAAACATTAAAAACAGTAACCCGCCAAAGGCGGGCAAGCCGCAAAGACGCAGAGTCCCTAGTCCCCTAAGGGGCCGGGATGGCGGCATCAGAGAGGCCTAGCCAGACGCAAAGTTCACGCAAAGAAAATTTTATGGCATTCTGCCTAAAAAATATTTTGCAGTTCTTAGTGGCTTCGTGTCTTTGTGGTGAAAATTAGTTTCGTAGTTAATAGTTCGAGGTAACATTGCCAAAGTTTGTACCGACAAGACAAGAGCTTATCGCCCGGGAGACCGGCATTCAGCGCGCCATTGTGGTCGCGCTGGAGCAGAGAAACAGCGATTGGGAAGAATCCCTGCAAGAACTCATCACGTTGGCCGATACCGCGGGAGCGGAAGTCGTCGCCACCTTCACCCAGAAGCGCGAGCGCCCTGACCCGCAGCATTTTCTGGGCAAGGGCCGCGCCCAGGAATTGAGCGAAGCCCTCCTTGAGGCGAATGCCGAGCTGATTTTGGTGGATGGCGAACTCAGCAATTCGCAACAATCTCACCTGGAGCAGATCACCAAGGTTGATGTGGTGGACCGCCCCGGGCTTATTCTTGATATTTTTGCCCAGCATGCCCATACCAATGAGGGCAAGCTCCAGGTCGAACTCGCCCAATTGGTTTATCGGCTGCCCCGACTTACCGGCAAAGGTAAGGAACTCTCCCGTTTGGGCGGCGGCATCGGCACCCGCGGCCCCGGCGAAACCAAACTGGAGGCGGACCGGATGCGCATCCGCCGCCGCATCAGTCAACTTAAAAAACAGGTTGAGAAACTCAACAAATCGCGCACCCTCCACCGCCGCGCCCGCAGGCAAGAGCAGATGCCTGTCGCCTGCATCGTGGGCTATACAAACTCAGGCAAATCAACGCTTTTTAATTCTCTCTGCCATGCGAATGTGCTGGTAGAAGATCGCCTTTTCGCCACTTTGGATCCCACGATTCGACGGCTCGAACTGCCCGGCGGCCGGCACCTGTTGTTATCCGACACCGTCGGCTTTATCCGCAATTTGCCCCACCAGCTTATCGCCTCTTTCCGCGCCACCCTGGAAGAGGTGCGGCAGGCCGATATCCTTGTTCATGTGCTCGATGCGGCCTCGCCTAATTTGGCCGCCCAGCGCGAGGCCGCCGAGCGCGTGCTTGCCGACCTCGATTGTGCCACCAAGCCGACCCTGGTGGTCTATAACAAAGCCGATATCGTGAACAATCTGGAGGCGATTGACCGCATGGCCGCCCACGACCCGCACGCTGTCGTCATTTCCGCCACCAAAACCTGGGGATTCAGCCTGCTATTGGAACAATTGCAGCAGTTGTTGGAGCGGGGGCTGGTGGAAATATCCGAACTCCTGCCCCTCACCGCCGCGGATATCGTCTCCCTCGCCCACGAACGCGGCGAAGTCGTCTCCGAACAATATCAGGAAGACGGCATCCAACTCCACGCCCGCGTCCCAGCCGACCTGGCCGCCCGAATCCGCGCCTTCGCGCCCCAATCCGAAGAGGACATTGAGGAGGCGGAAGAAATAGAGGAATTCGAAGAGGAGGAGACGTAATAAGGTTCCGTAATTCTTGTTTTCCGCTCACCCTATCCAACTACCGTGCAAATTTTTCCAGCCACTGCTACAATATCCTCATGTCATCTACTATATTTGATCGCTCTATTTTTCGCGCGGCGCTCGATATTGGAAAGGTCGTTGTGCTTTCCGATAATCCGCCGCGCTTGAAAATGCCCGAACTCACGGACGCGCATATTCAGGCCTTCATCAAACATGCAGAGCTGATAGTCGAGGCGAATAAAAAAGTCAATCTTACCGCGATTACGGGTGCCGAAGAGATGGCGATAAAACACTATCTGGATTCGCTCACTTGCTGTCTCGCAGTTGATTTTGCTGGGGCGCAACGTGTCTGTGATGTAGGTTCCGGGGCGGGCTTTCCGGGAATTTCCCTAGCCATTGTGTTTCCGCAAACGCGCTTTGTTTTGTTGGAGGCCACGCAAAAGAAGGCCAGCTTTGTGACGCATGCTATAAATGAATTGGGCTTGCATAATTGCGAAGTGCTGGCGGACAGAGCGGAAACCGCGGGACGGGGGCCGCTGCGCGAAGCTTTTGATATTGTCATAGGCCGGGGAGTCTCCAAACTTTCGGCATTGGCGGAATATTGCCTGCCGCTAACAAAACTGGGCGGACAATTTCTTGCCCTGCGCGGGAAAAATGGTGCCGAAGAAGCGATTGCCTACAAGGCTATAATTGGTTTGCTTGGTGGCGGCGCGACCTCACTTGTGCGCTTAATTTTGACCGGCGCAGGGGAGCGCAACCTTATCATTGTGAATAAGAACACTTTGACTTCTGATAAATATCCACGCAGACCGGGGATGCCGGAAAAGAAACCTCTATAAATGCAAAAACTTGTTTGTATGTTTCACGTGAAACGAGAAACAGTTCTCGGTTCCCAGTTCACAGTTGTCAGATTAAATTCTCATGCCAGTCAGTTTCAATGCTGATAACTGAGAACTATCAACTAATAACTGAATTTATTCATTGACTTCTCAGCAATTTTGCTATAGAATGAAAACCTCTCGCAGGTTCTTGTGCAAAAAGCATTGAATAACGAACCCAAACCTGCGGGGGTTACTTGCAACAGGCGTCACACTAATGGCTAATGTAATTGCGGTCGTCAATCAAAAAGGCGGAGTCGGAAAAACTACCACCGCCGTCAATCTTGCTTCCTGCCTTGCGGCGCGGGGGCAGTCGGTTCTCCTTATTGACCTTGATCCCCAGGCGAATGCTACCTCCGGCTTGGGGGTTGACCATGCTCCCCTGACAAGGACCATTTATGATTGCTTGCGGGAGGATGCACAGCTTTCTATGGCGGCAGTCGAAACCTTGATACCGGGGCTTTCAATCATTCCGTCCTCTATTGACCTGGCCGGCGCGGAAGTCGAACTGGTTTCTGCGCTTGCCCGCGAACTTCGTCTAAAGCAAGCCATCGAATCTCAACTGCAAAACTACCAATTTGTCATCATAGACAGTCCGCCCTCCCTGGGGCTGCTCACCGTAAATTCACTGGTGGCCGCGCAAAGTGTCATTATTCCGGTCCAGTGCGAATATTATGCCCTGACCGGCCTGGCGCAGCTCCTCAAAACCCTAGCACTTATCCGGCGCAGCCTGAACCAAAATTTGGAGATTCTTGGCGTCCTGTTGACTATGTATGATGCCAGGACCAGGCTGTCTGAGGAGGTGTCCGCCCAATTGCGCCAGCATTTCAGCGGCCACATTTTCTCGACGATCATTCCCCGAAATATTAGACTTACTGAAGCGCCCTCTCATGGCCAGCCAATTTCGCTCTATGCGCCTGAATCTCGGGGCGCCAAAGCCTACTCATCGCTGGCCGAGGAGGTCATCGGCCTGTTTACAAAGGAGATTCAATATGGACAAACCGAAACGGGGGCTCGGCTCCCTGATACCCCCGGGACAGTGGGAGATACCGCCGGAGACCCGGACGGAAGTGGAGATCTCCCAAATCGCGACGAATCCTTACCAGCCGCGCCTGAGCCTGAACCGCGAACAGCTTCAGGAGATGGTGGACTCGATCCGAATGCATGGGGTGATTCAGCCCCTGCTTATTCGGAAGAGCAGCCAACCTGACGGTCAATTTGAGCTGATTGCCGGCGAGCGCCGCCTGCAGGCCGCCAAGGCCGCCGGTCTGACCCATGTGCCGGTGGTCTTTCGCGACTGCACCGACCGCCAGATGCTGGAACTTGCCCTCGTCGAAAATATCCAAAGAGAGGATATTAATGCCATTGATCGGGCCACGGCTTATCAAAAGCTGAGGGACAATTTCAATTTGGACCAGGAAGCGATCGGCGCGGCCGTCGGCAAGAGCCGAACTACTATCGCCAACTCGCTCAGATTGCTGAACCTCCCCGCCCAGGTGCAGGCCTCGATCTCGGAAGGGAAGTTGAGCGAAGGACACGGGCGCGCCCTCATGTCTCTGGAAAATCCGGAATTAATTGCCCGCGCGGCCAGGCAGGTAATTAAGCGAGGGCTTTCTGTTAGAGCAACCGAGAGCTTGGTGAAGCGGCTTTCCCAGCACCGTATCTCCTTCGCGCCCCAAACCGAGCCCCCCAAGGATCCCAATCTGGCCGACCTGGAATCCCGCCTCTCCATTCAACTTGGGACCAGAGTGCGCGTCAATCCGGGCAAGAGTGAAAAGGCGAACGGATATTTGATAATAGAATTTTATGGGATGGATGACCTAAACAGGATTAGCGGAGCGATTTTAGGGGAATAATGCAGTAGCCATCCCGTAGCCGGCGAAATCTTATAAACCAATTACTCTTCATCTGCCAAAATCGGGATGGCGTTTCCGTCAATCCACCAGCAGCAAATCACACACTACCAGCCGGTGGTCCGAATTGACTGTCTTGCGGGCAGACACATTCATCGTCTTGAACCGCCTGTTCACCCAGACCTGGTCAATGCGCTGGATGGGATGGTTATTGGAAAAGGTATTTCCCCAGCCGCTGCCGGCTTCTTTGAAGGTGTCGTGCAACGCCGGCGATAATAAGCGAAAAATGGCGTCTCCGGCCGGCGCATTGAAGTCCCCGCCCACGATCATCGGCAATGACCGCGGCACCGCCCCCAACTGATTGGCGATGACGGTAAGTTCATCTCTCCGGCTTACTCGATTCCTTACCATTTCCATGAAAGTATCGTCTGAGAGGAGGCCGTGCTTTGTAACTGGAGAAAGCAGATGCACGCTGACCGCTTCCAATTCCATTCCATTGTGTAGCAGCACGCGCGCCTGCATATAATGCGTTGATTCGGGCCGCGGGGAATTGAGAATTGCTCCATGCACAATTAAAGAGGCGTCCGTACCACATACAAATCCCGCCTCATCCCCATATAATTTTTGCGCCAGCGCCTTGACTTCACTGGCGCGCGGCGTCTCCTGCAATAATACAATGTCCGGATCATATTGCTGCACTTCTTCGGCCGCCCGCGTCTCTCCATTCCTGCAATTCAGACTGACCACGCGCAGCGCCGCGCCTCGCTGCCGGGCCGTCTGAAAATCCGCCGCAGACCCGCGGCCGGAATGTAATAAACTCCACGGCTCTTCCGCGAATACCAGCAGGAAAAAGATCCAGATACAAATCAATATAATAACTAATCGCTTACTTGCTTTTTGAAATCCCAATAAGGCCAGAAGCATCCCCAAAACGCACCATGCCCAGACCGGCACCATGGTAATCGCGGTAAAGAAATCCGGGCGCAAGTAAAAGCAGAAATACAGGAAGAGACATAAAATAGCCGACAGAATGAAGAAGAAACGGCGCAACCAAGCGATATATTTGTTGGAGGAAATATTATCGGACATTATTCCAAGCGCTCTTTAAGCTAACAGACGCACCAAACGGATGGCTCATTATACGCCATCCGTTTTGAAATGCAATGTTTTGATTGCTGCCAACCTCCCGCGGGGCTAAACAAGCCCGCGGGAGGGATATCTCTACAGCCCTCCCGCTGGTTTGGAACCTGCGGGAGGTTTTTTACCCCGGATATTCTTTCCTATTCTCCTCCATGGACAGCAACACCGGCTTGTCCGGCAGGACTTTGGCGAGTTCTTCCAATTCCGCCGGGCCGTCGGATAGGGGCAAGGCGATCTGCCCGCGTGCGACGACGGAGCGGCAGATGCCCATCATTATCTCGAAGCCTTTATAGGCCTCTTCGCCGTTGCAGGGATGCACGGCCTGTTCGTCATCGAGCCATTTTGCCATGTCGGCGATATAAGGCGGCATGTCCAGATCATAATTCATGCACCCCGGCCCGCTGATCACGCCGCCGGAATCGCGGGTAATGGCACGCCAGCCGCCGCCGGTGAGGACTTCCGCAAAGCCTTCCGTCCCCTGCGCGCCGATGCGGCACTTGCGCCACCAGTAATCCACCTCCGGCACATCCGGCGCGCCCGCGCCGGTCTCGATTATTCCCCGCACGCCATTGGCAAAATGAATCATGCCGGCAATATAATCGGGGGAGGGATGCAAATCCGTCAGCTTGCCGCGGCCGCTTGCCTGTCCCATCACCCATTCGGCGTCAACATTATTATTGAACCAGCGGCAGTAATCAATCAAATGGGTCATCATGTGCATCATCCAGCCGGTCGCCGTGCCATAAACCGTATGCACGCGGCCGAGGGCGCCGCCGGCGATAATCTCCTTCACCTTCCGGTAATGCTCGCCATAACGATGCTGATGGCTGACCACCGATTTCGTGCCGGATTTGCGCAGCAGCTCCATGATCTTGCGGGCTTCCGTGGTGCTCAAGGCAATGGGCTTTTCATAGGCGATCAACTTCGCGCCATTTTCCACGCCCAGCTTTATCAATTCATAACGCAGCGTCGGCATGGTGGCAAAGCAGAAGACATCGGGCTTTATTTCCTTCGTCAACACAGCCGCCTCCATGCCGGTCTTGGGATTGCCCAAATCCTTCGCTGCCGCTTCAAGCTTGGCCGCGTCAATATCGCAAATGCCCGCCACTTCGAAACGCGGATTGGCGTGAAACGCCGCCGCATGATGCTTCCCCCGCTTGCCCATACCGACCACAACTACCTTATATACGCTTTCGCTCATATTAGATCCTTTAACACAGTAACCGCAGAGAGCAGAGGACGCAAAGTTTCGCAGAGGAATTCCGAAGGGCTACGCCCCAAAAATTTCTCTGCGTTAACTCTGCGCTCTTAGCGGCTCTGCGGTTTCTGTTTTTGTATTAAGAATTGGCTTTGCACCATTCCAGGGTCTTTTCGATGGTGTAGTCAATTTCGTCCTGGGTCAATTCCGGGAACATCGGCAGCGAGATGCAGTTGGCGGCATTCCATTCGCTGTTCGGCACTCCGCCGACGATCGCCGCCTCTTTGCCCCAGGGATAGCCCTCCTGCTGATGGATGGCAATCGGGTAGTGGCTCTTGGCGTCAATGCCTTCCTTGTTGAGGAAGTTTAACAGGTCGTCGCGTTTGCCTTTGGTGGTCTCCACCACATATAAATGCTGGACATGGCGATAGCCCGGCAGCTCATAGGGGAGCTTCAAGGAAGTATCTTTCAATCCCGCGCCATACATGGCGGCAATTGCGCGCCGCCGGTCGGTCCATTTGGCAAGATACTTCAGCTTAACGCTGAGGATCGCCGCATGCAGGTCATCCAGGCGGCTGTTGAAGCCGAAGGTGTGCTTCGAGCGCGCCGGCGAGCCGTGATTTCTCAGCCGCTTTACCCCGGTGGCGATATCTTCGCGGTTGGTGATGACCGCGCCGGAATCGCCGAAAGTGCCCAGATTCTTTTGAATTATAAAGCTGGTGGCAACCGCATCGGAATGCTCGCCAACCTTGAAGTTCGCCCCGTGCGCATCAATCGCCTGCGCGCAATCCTCGATCACCACTAGTTTATGCTTCTTCGCAAGCGCCGCGATCCGGTCCATTTCGGCGCATTGCCCGTAGAGATGCACCGGAATGATGGCCTTCGTGCGCGGCGTAATCGCAGGCTCGATTTTGGCCACATCAATATTATTGGTCTTGGGTTCGCTGTCCACGAAGACCGCCTTGGCGCCGACAATCCAGATCGCTTCCGCGGTGGCAAAAAAGGTATTTGTTACCGTGATAATCTCATCCCCCGGGCCGATGCCCAGCGCCAACAGCGGCAGCCAGATCGCATCGGTTCCGGAATTCAGGCCGACAGCATGTTTCATACCGAAATACCCCGCCAGTTCCTTCTCGAACCGCGCCAGCGCGGGACCCATGACATACTGCCCGCTCTCCAGCACCTCGGCTATTGCCTGGTCCAACTCGTTCTTTAGGGCATGATATTGCCTGACATGGCCGTAAAAACCAACCTGCATCTTCTGTGTCATAACAATCCTTCTCCTCTCCTGGTTCTTGTGGCATTGGAACTGCTTATAGTTCGCCAACGTTTTTATTCTATTCTGCCTATTCAGGCCCAGTTCCTGCAAAATACGCCGAAGCAGGGCCTGCTGATTCTTGTAAATTTTCCGAACAAAATTAAAGAACAATGACCTAAGAGCCGTGTCTAACAAGTTATGCTGGAGCAATTCCGAGCGTTCAGGCGGGAATTTATTAGCTGAAAAGCAGCCAAACCTGGAACATATTTAGAGGAAGATCATGGAAACGTGCAATCTTGAAAAACTGAATCTCTATCTTGACGGAGAGGCCGACGAGCAGGCCGCTAAAGGCATCGTTCAACATCTGGCCGCCTGTTCCGCCTGCCGCGCCGCGCTGGCTGAGTTGAAGCTCCTCAGAGCATCTCTTTTCACCTTGCCGGCCGCCGACGCTTCCTCCCGCATCAGAATGCGCGCCGCTCAAGCTGCCGCTGCTTTATGCAAAGAGATTCGTCCCCTGCTGTCTTCCTTTGCCGACCGGGAACTGGAGGGAGGCCACAAAGAAGCCGTCATGCTGCATCTTGCGCTCTGTCAGGGCTGCAAGAGCGAGCTTCAAGCCTACCTGAAATTGAAGCAGATGGTAACTATGATGCCGGAAGTGGCCGTGCCCTCCAGAGTAAGAGAGCAGGCCAGAGAAGCCTTGGCTGCCGGACGCGGAAACGGGGCTTTTGGCCGCCGTATCTTCCAACTGCCGGTCTCACTCAGGCCGGTTTTCTCCAGCGCCAGGTTTGCTCAAGCCGGCGCCTTCGCGGTGCTGGCCTTGGCGGCCTTTACGTTCTTTCTGAATTATACCGGGGCGCAGCGCGGGAGCCTGCGCGAGCAGGCCGGCGCGCCATCTCTGCCGGTGCAAAGACCCGTCGGCGCAACTGTTGCGCCGGTTAAAACTAAAGCGGCAGACGTAGTGGCCGTTAAGCCTGCCCTTGCTGCTTCAGCCGGGCCGCGCCGGCTGACGGCGATCCGGCATGCCACAGTTATTGCCCAAAGAGAAAAGACGACTCCTGTTAAGTCGGAATATAGAATAATGACTGCAAGCATTAAAAATGATTCGAATGTAAAAACTATCAGCATGGCGGCGGCTTCACCTGCAGGCCTTAGGTCTGTCCCGGTGAATCCATCGAAGACTACTGCTATCACGATAAGCCAATTGCCCGCAGAAATTATGAGAGCCAGAGCGCAGATGCTGCAAGCATCGGAGCAGTATCAAGCGCTGCAAGCAGAAAGACTGCTCGACCGACTGCCCAAGACTGAAGAGATTTCGCTCAAGAGTGAAAAGGAATCGAATCCCACCTTCCACGAAGTCGAGAAAAACAGCGTCAGAGAGTTGGGAGTGACGCTGGCTTAATTGCCTTGCAGAATGCTAAAAATGAAGCGCTCTAAAATCATAACGAAAGCCGGCACGCAAAAGCAGGCAGGCGTTTTTCGCTCTTGCCACAATTTGTCTTGGCCGGCCCTTTTCTTCAGTGTGCTGTGCTTGCTGCCAGGCCTGCTAGTCCCGGCCTGCGCCCTGCAAATCTACTCCGCAAATTCGGCGAATGCTCTCGGGCTCTCTCCAACCACGCTTTCCACCGCCCTGCCCGGCGGCGATGCTTCCGCCATCGTGCTGACATCAGCCGGCAAGGAATTCTCGTTGAGCGTCTCCTTCTTGCCCACCGCAGGCGCGCCTTTAAGCAAAAGCCTGCTTTCATCCGCCTTCACGAGGGGATATGCCGATTCGTTTGGAAGCGACGGCTTGCCGGCGCGCAACAATCTTTCCCTGGGCGTGGGCGGCAAAGGAAATATGACGGCTGAATATGCCCCTTCCGCCGCCCTGAAGATGAAATTCACCTATGAGCACAATTTTGCTCTCCAGGGCGCAAAGGTCACTCCCGGAGCGCTCAACACAAATTTCAATTATGAGATTGTCTATACTCCCTCCTCAAAATCCAGCCTTAAGGCCTCCTGGAACTGGCTGCGGAAAGAGGCCGCGCCGGGGGCGCACAAAAGCCTGGCCGCCGCGCAAAGCGCGCGTCTTGATTATGAAGTTCAATTTTCCAAAGGCTTGTTCCGTATCGGACAAACCATGCAGTTGACCCCTTCTGCAAACCGCACCAATCGGGAGAGCGCTACGACCATGCAAATTGCCTATGCTCCCTCCGCAAAATCCAGCCTCAAGGCTTCCTGGAATTGGCTGCAGAAAGAGGCCGCGCCGGGGGCGCACAATAGCCTGGCCGCCGCGCAAAATGCGCGCCTTGATTATGAAGTTCAGCTTTCCAAAGGCTTGTTCCATATCGGGCAAGCCATGCAACTGACCCCTACTGCCGGCCGCGCCAATCGGGAGAATGCTACTACCGTGCACCTGGAATTGAAGCCCGATTCCGGGCTGTCGCTGGCGGCCGACTTTCTTTCCAAACGCAGTTCGTTGGCTTCCGAAAATACCAGCACCTTGGCGGGCAAACTGCCGCTTTCATCGAAAGCCAATTTCGCCTTCAAGTTCCTTCGCCAATCCTCCTCCAGCCGTAAGGATACGGCGCGCGCCGATGCCTCCTTTGACGCGCAGCTTGGGTCGGCAAAGTCCCCGCTGCATCTCCAGAGCCGATTAGTAAATTTCTCGCTGGGAGACGTAAAAAGCGGCCTGAGGGAATTCACGCTAGATGGCGGCTTTGGCAAGGAGGGAAAAAGCCTGAAGTTTGCCGGTTTAATGAGAGATCAGCAAGGGAGCCTTGAGGGCCGGACCGGCGGCAATTTTAGAAACTTCCGCCTGGAGGGCGCCTTTTCCCGCATAAAGATGATCCTGACCGATGAGTCGCTTGCGCCGGAGAAGGGCGTGACCACGGAAAAACACTACCTGGAGATGCGCGCCGCCCTCTCGCCTTCTGCGGACCTATTCTGGCAGCGCCAGAGAGAGCAGTCCTGCCAATCCTCCGGCCGCGATGAATTCGGCCTGGCCAAGCGCTTCGGGCCGGTCGAATTAAAGCTTGGCCGGGAACAGAAAATCGGGCTTGCCGGCGATCAGAACTGGGATACCGCGCGTATCTTTATAAAAACTTCGGGCGCGCTGCCGGAATGGGCTAAAGGCATCGGCGAAAAGCCGCTTTTTGATGACGGCCGCAAATATGGTTTCACGCCCACCCCTGCCTGGAGCAAAATTACCGAGCCCGGCCTGGAGATTAGTCTGCGGCGGCGCTCCGGCCTTGCCGGCGAAGCGCGCCAGAGCCTGCGGCTCATCTACGATGCGATGCTGCGCGGCCTGCACCTGCGCCTGGGGCACGAGACCAATACCTGGGTGCTGAACAACGGCAATGAACAGGTAACCCTCGGGCGCAAAGAACTGGTGGAAATAGGCGTGCCGGTCAATGCCAAATATGCCAGCCTCCTGCGCTTCGTCAATACTGAGGACGCAACCGTCCGCGGGCAGTCTCTGTTCGTGGCGCTGCGGGGCAAGCTTTCCCCGGTTGAGCAACTGGAGTGCTATGTCGGCAATGAATCGAAAACGTCTCCCCTTTCCGGAATCGGCAAAACCAAAGGCCAAACATATGGCCTGGCCTATTCCCGCACCGGCGCCGAGAAGCAGTCCTTCATCATAAAAGCCGCCGTCAATCCCCCGCAAATTCCGAACAAGCCGCTGGAAGACTGGCAGGTGGATTTCTCCCTCAAGCGGGAATTTTGAGCAGGGGCACTTGTATAAATCAACCACAGCGGTTAATATTTTTACGGGAGAGCTGAAACATGGGCAGAATTGAGAACATAGAGCGTGAGATGCAGGAGTTCTCGCCGGGTGAACTCGCGGCATTTCGCAGATGGTTTAGCGAATTTGACGCCAATGCCTGGGATCTCCAGATTGAAGAAGACGTAAAAGCCGGCAGGTATCGCTTGGAAAACGATCCAAGATTTCTTCAAAGAATTGAAAAGGCCAGAGGCAGCCTGCGCGCGGGCAAAGGGGTAAGGCTGGAGGATGCATAGCCTTTGCTCAATTCGCAAATTGGGGATGATATCCAACCCGATGAATTGGATGTATTGATGAACAAGGTGGAGAGGGAATAAGATAGGATAAGTGCAAAATGAAAAAAGAATTTAGCGTGATAATTGAACGTGATTCCGAGGGCTATTTTATCGCCACTGTTCCGGAATTGCGGGGTTGCCACACCCAGGCAAAATCCTTGGACAAGCTAATGAAGCGAGTGCAAGAAGCCATTGAATTGTGCCTTGAAGTAGAGCATTTTGATGATAAAGACACCCAATTCATCGGTGTTCAGCGCGTGGCGGTGGGTTGATGCCTAAACTGCCAAGAATAACAGGGCGCAAAATGATCGCGGTCCTGCAAAAGGCAGGCTTTAGCGTTATTCGCGTGAAAGGTAGTCATCATTATCTAAGGCATCCAGATGGTCGCTGCACCGTTATACCCGTACATGCAGGGGAAACTATTGGGGTGGGTTTGGCCAATAAGATATTAAATGACTGCGAATTGGCGCCTGCGGAGCTTGGCCGAATGCTAAGGGCCATTTGAAGGAGACGATATAATTGTTCTGCTGTTCCTCCTGAGCGTTTCTCCCTATCTCTTCTTTTTCCTCCCTTTCTCTTTTGAGACCGATTCGGACTTCTGCTGCGAGGCCGCCTTCTCCGTCGGCGCCTCGGAATTATTGCCGAAGAATTCCGGGAAGAATTCGGCCAGGCAGAGCCGCACGGCGGCGGCCAGCGGCACTGCAATCAATACTCCCAGAAAGCCGAAAAGCTCGCCCGCGGCGACCACCGCAAAGATGATGGTCATGGGATGAAGATTAACGCGCTTGCCGATAATCCGCGGCGTGCCGACATAATCCAGGATTCCGTTAAGCGTCATAATGCAGATGGCAAAGGCGAGGATATTGCCCCCGGAGTGCCCGGTAACCGCGGCGACAATCGCGGAAATTATCAGCGCCAGGGGCATGCCGAAATAGGGGATGGCATAGGCCGCGCCTATCAGCAGCCCCAGCAGAAAGGCGTAATTGACGCGGAAGAGCAGCAGAATCGCGGTCGCGATGGCGGCAGCAATGACACACATGGTGAGCAGGCCCAGCAGATACGAGCTGATCAGCTTATTGACTTGGCGGCTTAACGAAATTGCGGTGGCGGCATATTGGCTCGGAACAAAGGCCAGCAGCCGCCGGCCGATGGGATGGTATTCTTTCAGGGTCCAGTAAGAGAGCACCAGGGTGAGCAGGGCCACGATCAGAAATTTGGCCATCGCCTGAAGCAGCGAGCCAAGCAGGACCGGCGTGCGCCCCAAGAGCGACTTGGCGTATTCGCCCGACTTCGCCTTCATTTGGGCGGGGACTCTCTCAAAATGCAAGGCCCGTGGCAAGGAGCGCTGCAAGCGCCATACCCCATCTTCATAAAGGATTTCCGCCTGCTTTACCAGCGCAGCATAGCCGGTGATGAGGCCCTGGGTCTCTTCCACCAACTGGGGAATCAGGAGATAGCCCAAGGCCGCCCCAATTAAAAGCAGCACGAGGAGCAGCAGCAGGATCGAGCGATTTCTCGACCAGCCCCGCGCCCCCAGCCGGTCAATGAAGGGATTGACGAGATACGCGACGCCGGCCGCCAGGAGGAAGGGAAGAATCACGGTCTGCAGCCGCCAGATAAGCCAGATACCCGCCAGCCCAAGCATTCCCAGCCAGATCCAGCGCCCCCGCGGACCCTCAGTGGTTGCATTTGTCATAATTGCAAGAATGCCATATTTTGCCTAGGCCTGTCCAATGAAAGTTGCGGGAAGGCAAAAGGAACGCAGTAACCGCAGAGACGCAGCGTTCGCAAAGGGAACGCAAAGAATTATGGGGGGCAGGAGTAAACTCCTACCCAACGAGGGATCGGCGGGGGCAGGAGTAAGCCTCCTTCGCTGAAGCTTCGGCGGACTAGTCGTAGGACTTCGAGCTTCGTAGCCCAGGACTCCTGCCCAACGAGGGATCGGCGGGTGCTCTAAAATGACAGGAGTAATCCTCCACAGGCGGGTAAACCCTCCACGGGCGGGTAAACCATGCGGGGCTTAACGGCTATTGAACCACAAAGGCACGAAGACACTAAGAACTGCAAATTTTGGCCGCCCTCCACACTGCTTAGGCGGGCAGGCAGATGGGCGCAGGTGCTACTTCGTCCACCTTCACTGGCGCTAAGGTGGACTACGAAGCATTGGTGCACGCAGATAAACAATTTTGAAAAACTTCCCGCGAGTACAAACAAACCCGCGGGAAGGATCACCCCAGCCCTCCCGCTGGTTTAAAACCTGCGGGAGGTTTTGTCCGGCGCACAAGCCATGCCTCCGGCAGGCAAGCACTCGCCCTACACTCAAACAGCCGCGCCATTGATCCGGTATTGACTCGGCTGCTTTGCTTGACTTCGCATCACCCTGAAGTTATGATTTTCTGGCAGGCGATTTTGTTGCGGCGCGGGGAAGGCTTTAATCCGAATAATTGAAGAAATAAACAAGAGCGAGGTTGGGGGCGGGCTTCTGTAAAGCCCGCCGGCGGGGTTCACGAACCCCGCCCCCAAAACATTCTGTTGCGGCGCGGGGGCGGGCAGGAATAGCGAGTGATGTTGCTTGGCACACAGCGAATAAACAGTTCGGGAAGGCTGGAGATCGGCGGCTGCGATACGGTGGCCTTGGCGCAGCGGTTCGGCACGCCGCTGTATGTGATTGATGAAGCGGCCTTCCGCGGCGCCTGCCGCGCTTATCGCCAGGCCTTTGAAACCCGCTGGCCCAAGAGCATCATCAGCTTCTCCGGCAAGGCCTTTTTGAATCTGACTTCCTGCAAGATTATCGAACAGGAAGGCCTGGCGCTCGATGTCTGCTCCGGCGGCGAGTTATATGCCGCATTGCAGGCCGGGTTCCCGCCGGCGCGGCTGATCATGCATGGGAACAATAAATCCGAGCAGGAGATAAGCGAGGCGCTGCAGGCCGGCTGCCGGCTGATTATCGTGGATAACCGCGGGGAATTGGACCAGCTCAATAATATCGCCGGCAAGTTGGGCAAAAAACCGGAAATCCTGCTTCGCCTTGCTCCCGGAGTTGAAGTTGATACCCATACCCATATCCGGCTGGGGCAGGTGGACACGAAATTCGGTTTAAGTATGGCCCAGGGGCAGGCGCTGGCGGCGGTCAAGCAGGCGCAGGCGCTGCCACATGTGCAATTGCGCGGGATACACTGCCATATCGGCTCGCAGATTCTCGAACTTCGGCCTTTTATCGAAGCGGCGGAAATCATGGTTGCCTTCCTGGCGGAAATCAAGCAAGCGACCGGAGTCGAGCTTGAATATCTGGATTTGGGCGGCGGTTTGGGAACGCGCTATCTCGCTGCGGACAAACCGCCTTCCATAGAGGACTATGCCACCGCTATCACCACGACCCTGAAAGCGGCGCTGAACCGGCACGGCCTGAAGGAAGTGGGCCTGCTGCAAGAACCGGGGCGCAGCCTGATTGCCGAGGCGGGAATAACGTTATATACCATTGGGGTAATCAAAGAGATTCCCGGAGTGCGCACGTATGCGGTGGTTGACGGCGGGCTGTCCGATAATCCCCGGCCGGCTTTGTATGAAGCAAAATATGAGGCCCTTGTGGCCAATAAGGCCGCCGCCCCAACGGCCGCAAAGGTTACCATATCGGGGAAGCATTGTGAGACCGATACATTGATCGAAGATATAGCGTTGCCGGCCCTGGCGCCGGGTGATATTCTGGCCGTGCAGACGACCGGCGCGTATAACTATTCCATGGCCAGCAACTACAACTGCTTTACCCGGCCGGCGGTGGTGCTGGTGCATGAGGGCCAGGCGGAACTGATTGTCGAGCGGGAAGGCTATGCCGATCTGGTGCGCTGGGACCGCCTCCCGGACAGGCTGGGGAAAGTTGAGAGTTCAGAGTTCAGAGTTCAGAGTTGCTCTGTTGCAAAGCACATAGAATAGACCTTAGATATTTATCGAGCCAGGCAGAGAAGCGTCCGACTTATATTTGATTCAAGGCTCGGCGGGCGACGGCGCACCCGCCCTACATGTGCTTTGCAACAGAGCAAGTTGAGAGTGAACGGCTAAACTCATTCTCAACTTTTAACGCAGGGCTGCAATTCATCCTGAGAACTGGGAACTGTCAACTGGGAACTTTTGCGCGAAAACATCTGCATTTACTCGGGCCCGTTAGATAACCAAATGAATGTAAAATCCACAACCTTGCTGGTAGCGGCGGCCTTCCTGATTGCGGCGGCGATTTTCCTGGCCGCCGATCAGTTGTATTTCATGGGCGCGGTCATGGTTGCCATTGCGCTGGTGGCATGGCTGGCGGTAGGGTTCTCTATGCGGGGCCTGCGCTGCGAGCGGATCGTGGCGGACCGGGTGTTCGAAGAAGATTTCATTTTGGTCGCGCTCACCATTTCCAATCCCTCCAGCACGCCGAAGTTTCTGCTGTGTGTGGAAGAGCAGCTTTCTCCCTGGCTGGAGACGGAAGAGGCCAGGTTTCTCATCCCCGTGCTTTGGCCGGGCCAAAAGGTTGAGCTTTCTTATCACGCCCGCGCGCTGAAGCGGGGCCTTCTGCCGGTCGGGCCGCTGCGCGTCGAAACCAGCGATCCCATCGGATTGTTTGCGCGCAGCAAGGAGCTGGGCGGCAGTTCCGAGGCGGTGGTCTATCCCCTTCCCCTGGAGATGCCGCCGCATGATTTGGAGGGCGCGGTCTCCTTTGGCGGGGGCACCGCGGAACGGATGGCGCGCGCCGGCGAGGGCCTGGATTTTCATGGCATCAGAGATTATCAGCCGGGCGACGAATTGCGCCGCATCCACTGGAAAGCCACCGCCCGCCACCAGCGCCTTGCGGTGATTGAGTTTCAACAGTCCTATACCGCGGACATCGCCATTCTATTGGATTTGCTGCGCGGCACCGATGTTGGCGAGGGGAAAGAGACCACGTTGGAATATGCCGTCAAGATTGCCGCCTCGCTGGCGCGGCGGGCGCTGGATAATAGCGCCATTGTAACCTTTGGCGCAATCAGCGCGGAAGGTCTGCAAACCGCCACCTGCCGCAAGGAGGATGAATTTCATCGCCTCCTGGAATTGCTCGCCAAGGCCGAGGCGAACGGCGAAGCGCCCATTAGCTCTCTCCTGGAAGCCATGAGGCCCATGCTTCATTCGGGAACGGCCGCAATACTCATTACGGCCGATCCCAATCCCAGGATCATCTCTTCCGCGCGCTTTCTGTTGAGCGAACATATCAACCCGACGGCCATCTTGCTGGCGCTGCCGACTTTTGCGGAGGCGCAGGAACCGGCCGCGATGCCGGCGGCGGAGATAGGTTCCAGGGAACGGCAAACAATCAGCCAGACGAAGTTGCAGGCCGCGGCGCCCTATGCTTCAGTGCTGGAGAGCCTGCGCCAGATCGGGGCAAAGGGGCAAATTATCAGCCAGGGCGATGACCTCTCCCTGGCTGTGCGCCGGACGATTGGCGGAGTGGAATAGATGCAGCGCAGATCCGATTTCTTTGCCAAAATCAAGAGTGTGGAAGCTTCCGATGAAGGGAGCGCTGCCAACGCCGACCACGCGCTGCCGGGCCTCGATCGGGATGATGCGCTGCTTTACTGCGTGTCCTTGGGCATCATGCTGCTGGGCATCTGGGGCATCTGGTTTGCCCTGGACAACGCGCCGCTGGGAATGCTCTTGATTGTCGGAACGGTCATAGGATTTCTCGCCAGCCTGCAGATGCGCCACGCGCGGGAACCTTTTCTTGGCAGCCTGCTGGCGCTGATGGCGATATCGGGAGTTATCCTGCTGCTCAAGTTTTTGGGTATCGAGATCGTAACCTGGGTCATGCCCTTCTGGCAGATGGCGGGAGATCCCACCTTGGTCGCGGTGGTGGGCACGGGTTTCATTGCCGCCGCGGCCTCGTTCTTTTTCGTAAGCCGTCCCGCCCTGACCTTCGCGGTGGTGCCGGTGCTGGCGATTTACGGTTTGCTGGGGCCGCTGCTCGATCCCCGGGTGATTATAGGCTTTCTGCTGTTTCTGCTGGGGAGCGTCTTTTTATTGAGCTATGAGAATATCTTGTCGCTCAAAGAGACCGCGGGGCTGCGCATGAACCGGCATGAAGAGCGCCGCCTGCCGGGAAGCCAGTTAATCATATCCGCCGGATTTTTCCTTATCGTCGTGTTGATTGCTCTGGTCATAACCGCGATTCTTTCAACTACCATTTCCCGCCGCTCGGTCATGCAGTTGATTGAAACCATCAGCAAGATTGGCGAGCAGGCGCCGATTCCACCCTTAAAGCCTCCGGCCTTCTCCGCGCTGGGGAGCACCGGCGTAAATTATTCCATCGGGCAAGGCCCCATTACGCTCGGCGAAGGGATCGTCATGCATGTGGAGGCCGACTACCCGGAGCTTTGGCGACAGCGCTCCTACGATGTTTATACCGGTAATGGCTGGAAAGTCGGGGAAGGGCCTCCTTTAGTGCGAAATCGCCTGACTAACGGAAAAGCCGCCCTGGTGGGCTTTGTGCAAAATCCCCCCACAGATAGAATGCTGAAACAGACCTTCCACCTGGAAGGCGCGTTGAATGAAGGGATTCCGGCCGCGGCCCAGGCCCAGCAGGTTGATTTTGGGGCTGCTTCGGGTATTGGCTCATTGACGGTGGATCATTTTGGCTGTCTTATCAAAACCAGCGGCACGTTGCGGTCAGGATCAACCTACCGGGTTACTTCCATGCTCACAAGCCTGGTAACGCCGGCGGGCCGTGCCGTGCTTGATGCGGCCGAGCGGGAACGTTGCCTGCAAATTCGTTGGGATGCCCGAAAGGTGAAAGACCTGGTCAATGAAATTGTGCCCGCTAATACCGAAGTTACCGAGAAGCTCACCCTCCTTCGAGGCTATCTGGGCTCGGGCGATTATCGTTACACGCTCCAAGCCAAGGCCGTGCCTCCGGGAGAGGATGCAGTAAGTTACTTTCTGTTCGATTCTCGGGAGGGCTACTGCGACCTGTTCGCCTCCGCTTTTGCCGTTATGTGCCGCGCGGCCGGGATTCCCAGCCGCCTTGCCATTGGATTTGCGGCGGGCGAACCGGATGACTCCGGCAAAATCTATACCGTCAGGCAATCCGACGGCCACGCCTGGGTAGAGGTTTTTCTCGCTGACCATGGCTGGGTGGCGGTAGATCCGACACCGCCGGGGCAGGAAGAAATTGCGCAAAAAGAGGCGCAAGCAACCACGCCCCGCTGGAAAATGGCCTTGCGGCGCATGCGCGTCTCGGTCATATTCTTCCTGCTGATTGCTCTGGTGTCCGCGGCGCTGGCAAAGGTTCTGTGGTTCGATCCCTGGTGGGAGCAATTCAAATGGGAAAAGCGCATGCGCGCGACCCGGCGCGGCCGGGTCGCGGTCTTCTATGCCCGCATGTGCCGTTTATTGGGCCGGCGCGGCTATCTTCGCCGGTCTTCGCAGACACCGCTGGAATACCTGACCGCGCTCTACGACAGTAAAGCAGCCCTCGGGGAAGCCCTGCCGCAAGCGGAAGCACTCACCCGCTTATTCGTCTCCATTCGCTATGGCAACGGCCCTATGGAACAAGACGCCGTCTCCGCCGCGGAAAAAATCTTCCTGCAATTGAAGCGGCTGGCCCGCAAGATAAAACGTGGAAGCCATTAACACCTTGTCGAATTCCGGCGCAGTCAAGCCTCACGCAAGCGCCGCATTTTGTCCAAAGAAAAACCTTCCGGGATTGACAGAGATTTGGCGAAAAGGTAGACTCGATGCATCGGGATTCGGTTGTAAAATCGAATCCCGCATTAATGTGGTTTCTTGAGGAAACGGTTTGCGGCGGGAGCGGACGGCGCCGCGGAGAACTGCACTTGATTGTGAGTACTGAGTAAGAAAAGGGTAAATCCATTGCCACAGCTTGATGCTTTCTTCAATCCAAAATCCATTGCCATTGTGGGCGCCTCCCGAGACGAGACGAAGGTCGGCCACAAGATTATTGACAATATTCTTGTCGGCGGCTACCCGGGCAAGGTCTTTCCCATCAATCCCAAGGCCGCCGACATTGACGGCTTGCGGTGTTATCCCGACCTGGCGTCCATCGGCGAGACGCCGGAGCTCGTCATTATTGTTATTCCCCCGCGGCTGGTGCCGGAAGTGATGAAACAGTGCGCGGCGGCCGGCGTGCATGCCGTGATTATCATTACGGCCGGCTTCAAGGAGATTGGCGCGGCCGGCGCGGAACTGGAACGCGAGGTCAGCCAGATTGCCAAACATGCCGGCATCAGGGTGCTGGGGCCCAATTGCCTGGGGGTCATCGCGCCGGACAACAAGCTCAATGCCAGCTTCGGCGGCGACCTGCCGGCGGTCGGCAATATCGGCTATGTCTCACAATCCGGCGCTTTGCTTGCCGCCATTCTCGATATGGCGAGCGCCAACGGCATCGGATTCAGCAAGTTAATCAGCATTGGCAACAAGGCCGACATAGACGAACTGGATGCCATCGCCGCCCTTAGCGCGGATGCTCAGACCAAAGTCATCGCCGGCTATCTGGAGAGCATCACCGACGGCCATGCCTTTATGCGGGAGGCGGAGCGCACCTCGACTGAGAAACCCATTCTCTTGATTAAGGCCGGAGGCACCGAAGCCGGCGCCCGCGCGGCCTCCTCACACACGGGCAGTCTGGCCGGCGGCGAGGTGGCTTACGAGGCGGTGTTTGCGCGCGCCGGTATCGTCCGCTGCGAATCCATTAAAACTCAGTTTGATTATGCCCTGGCCTTTGCCACCCAGCCGCTGCCGAAAGGCAATCGCGTGGCCGTGCTTACCAATGCCGGCGGGCCCGGGATCATGGCGGCCGACGAGATCGAACGGCAGGACCTGGTCTTTGCCCAGCTCGCGGAGAGCACGCAGAATACCCTCGCCGCGCAACTCCCGCCGGCGGCCAATGTGCATAATCCCATTGACGTGTTGGGCGACGCGCTGGCGGATCGCTATGAAGCCGCCCTCCAGACGATACTCGATGATCCCAACACCGATATGGTCCTGATTTTACTCACTCCGCAGGCGATGACGGAATGTACGGAAACTGCCAAAGCAATCATACGGGTATCTACTCAAAAGCCGGAGAAACCCATTCTCACCTGTTTCATGGGCGGCACCCGGACCCGGGAAGCCATCACCTTGCTGAATGAAGCGGGCATTCCCACCTACGATTCGCCGGAGAGCGCCGTCCGGGTCATCAAAGTCATGACCGATTATGTGCGCTGGCAAGCCCGCCCCAAGCGGGTGGTCAAGCTTTTTCCGGCCAATCGCCGCCGCGTCGAAGCCATTGTTGAACGCCGCCTGAGGCAGGGAGCCAGCGAATTGAGCGAGGCGGAGTCGAAGGAAATACTCGAAGCCTATGGCTTTGTTACGCCCCGCGGGCAGATTGCTTCCACGGCCGAGCAGGCCGCCGATATCGCGCTCCAGCTTGGATTCCCCGTCGTGCTGAAGATCTGGTCGCCGGACATCACGCATAAATCCGATGTGGACGGCGTCAAACTCGGGCTTGACAGTGTCCAGCAGGTCAAGGACGCCTTCGACCTCATGATGTATCGCATCCCCCTGCAGCGCCCGGAGGCCACGATCCTGGGGGTGCTCGTCCAGGAGATGTGCGGTAAAGGACAGGAAGTAATTCTGGGCATGCACCGGGACCGCGCGTTCGGGCCGCTCATGATGTTCGGCATGGGCGGGATCCTCGTCGAGGTGCTCAAAGACGTTTCCTTCTACCTGGCCCCGCTCACCGCCGACGAAGCCAAGCAGATGTTGGTCAGCACCCGCACTTACCGGTTGCTGCAAGGGGTGCGCGGCAAGGAAGGGGTGGATCTCGACGCCCTGGCCGAATCGCTCCAGCGGCTCTCCCAACTGGCCACCGAATTCACCCAGATTCAGGAGCTCGACATCAATCCTTTTGTCATGGGGCCTCCGGGAGTAACGCCCATTGCCGTTGACGCCCGTATGCGCATCGCGCAGGAAACTAAGGAGAAGAAGTAATGGAGGTCTCTAAGGCGGCCGACTTCGACTGGCAGAAAAAATACCAGGATCGCATCACCACCGCCGAGGAGGCGATGCGGCTTATCAAGCCCGGCAACAGCATCTTCATCGGCACCGGGTGCGGCCAACCTCAACATCTGGTTGCTAACCTGGTCAAATATTCCAGCCACATCTTTGACTGCCATATCGTCCACCTGCTGACCATGGGGGAAGCGCCCTATGCCGACGAAAAGTTCCGGGAGCGGTTTAAGACCAACAGCTTCTTCATTGCGGAGAACGTCAGAAGCGCCATCAGCAAGGGCATCGGCGATTACACTCCGATTTTTCTTTCCGAGATCCCGCAGGAGTTCGAGAGCGGCCGGATTCCGATTGATGTCGCGCTGATCTCGGTCTCGCCGCCGGACCAAAACGGCCTGTGCAGTTTTGGCGTGTCCGTGGATATCGTCAAAGCGGCCGCCGACAATGCCCGCTTTGTGGTCGCGCAGGTCAATGCTCATATGCCCCGCACCATGGGCAATTCCTTCATTCATGTCAGCTCGATTGACCGGCTCATCTCCTATGATGAGCCGCTTATTGAGGTTCCGCAGGCGGCGCCGAGCGAGACGCTCCGAAAGATTGGCGCCAACATTGCCAGCCTGGTCGAGGACGGCAGCACGATCGAGTGCGGCATCGGCAACATCCCTCAGGCGGTCGCCGAATTCCTCAAAGACAAGAAGGACCTGGGCATTCATACCGAGATGTTCGGCGACTGGATCATCGAGCTTGTCGAGGCCGGCGTGGTGAACTGTTCCCGCAAGACCATTAACCGCGGCAAGGTGGTGGCCAGCTTCTGTATGGGTTCGCGGCGGCTTTACGAATATGTCAACAACAATCCCTTTTTCGAGTTTCATCCCTCCGAATATGTCAACGACAGCCAGGTCATCTGCCGGCATGACAAGATGGTGGGGATCAATGTCGGCCTGGAGATTGACCTCACCGGCCAGGTCTGCTCCGACTCGCTCGGCTACCAGTTCTACAGCGGCATCGGCGGGCAGGTTGACTTTATCCGCGGCAGCGCCCGAAGCCGCGGCGGGAAAGCCATCATCGCCATGCCCTCAACCGCGCGGGAGGGCACGGTTTCCCGCATCGTTCCCTCGCTCACGGAAGGCTCCGGCGTCGTTACCACCCGGGGCGATGTGCATTATGTCGTTACCGAATATGGCATTGCCTACCTGCATGGCAAGAGCATTCGAGAGCGCGTGCTTTCCCTGATCAGTCTGGCCCATCCCAAGTTTCGCAATGACCTGATGAAGGCCGCCAAGGCGCGCAAGTATCTGCCGGCAGACCAGATCGAAATGGCCTGGGACGAAGTGCGCTATCCCTCGGAATATGAGCGCTACGAAACCCTCAAGGACGGGACGCAGATCTTTTTTCGACCGGTCAAACCCACCGATGAGACGGCGCTTTCCGAGATGCTCTACTCGCTCAGCGCGGACTCCAAGCAATTCCGCTATTTCGCGCACACGGTGCGCTTCCCGCACCGGGATGTCCAGCATTTCACCAACATAGATTATGAGCAGAACCTGGCGATTATTGGGATCATTCCGGGGGCCTCCGGTGAGGAGAACGCGGTCGCCATCGCCCAATACTTCCTGGATCCGAAAACCAACGCCGCAGAGGTGGCCTTCGTGGTGCAGGACGAATGGCAAAAACGCGGCATGGGGTCTTTCCTGCTGGGGTATCTGGCGCAGATCGCCATGCAGCGCGGCGTCAAGCAGTTCTATGCCAAGGTGCTCCCGAAGAATGTCCTCATGCTGGCGGTATTCCACAACAGCGGATTTCCCGTGAAGACGGAATTCGACGGCGAGGTTTACAGCCTGGTTATGGACCTGGTGAAAAAGCCGGGCGGCGAATCCGCCCCACACTAAATGTTCACGTAATAGTTCACGCTTGATGAGGATTGATTAGAAATACGAATGGGGCCATTTTGGAGTGCGGGAGTCTTGCTCCCGCTTTGGGCCGCCGGAGCTTGCTCCGGCAACTTCCTGGAAGCAAGTCCGCCAGAGGCCGATCTGCCTTAGGCATGACTTCCAGGTCATAAAGCGGCAATCCGCCTAAGGCGGACAGTCCATATTTAGCCCAATCCTCAATATTAACTGAGTTCTTTATATTTAGCTCAACCCATAATTCTCACGGTTTGCGAACTCTTACATCTTCACTTCTGCAAATGCTCCATGACCACGCGGCGCATCACCTCAACCGGCGCGCCGACGCCGGTGAAATGCTCGAATTGCAGCACCGCCTGATTGATGAACATCTCCACCCCCTGGATTACTTTGCAGCCCCGCGCCCGGGCGCCGGCCAGCAGCTTCGTTTCCAGCGGCGTATAGACAATATCGAAGACCACCTGTTCGGGCCGGAATAGCTCCGGGGGAATCAGCGTGGCGTCTTCTTTGGGATGCATGCCGATGGGGGTGCAATGGAGGACAATATCGGCGGTTGCCATGGCCGCCGCCAGGGATTTCTCGGTCAACAGCGCGGTGCTGATGGCGGCCTCCGTGCCGGACTTTAGATCGGTCGTTAATTTATGCAACAGGGCCTCGTTGACATCCAGGATCGCCAGTTCCCGCAATTTGGTTTTGCGGGCCAGGGTAAAGGCCAGCGCCCGCGCCGCGCCGCCCGCCCCCAGCATCAAGACCTTCCGGCCCTCAACCTCCACGCCGGCGTCAGCCAGCGCCTTCAGCGCCCCCGGCCCGTCTGTGCCCAGACCGATCAACCGATCCTGTTCGTGAATGACGGTATTGATCGCGCCGATGGAACGGTCCACCTCCGCAATCTCGTCCACATATTTCATCGCTTCGATCTTGTGGGGAATAGTAACGCTCAAACCGCGAAAATTCTTAAAGGCGCGCACCCCCGCCAGTGCTCCTTTCACATCCTCCACCCGGCACGCCAGGTAGATGAAATCCAATCCCAAAAACTCAATCGCGGCATTGTGAATCGCCGGCGAAAGGCTATGCCCAACCGGATTCCCAATCACCGCGCAAATTTGAGTGGTGGAGCTAATGGAATGCAAATTGGTCACGGCAGTTCCTTTCAATTATTATGCTTTTCGACAAGCCGGCGCGCGCTTCCTGCTGGGCGTTGAGATTGAATGGGGTGAAGCAGGTGAATCCATGCCGGATCAATGGCGCGGTTGTTTGAGTGTAGGGCGGGTGCGCCGTCGCCCGCCGTTTTCATCCTTCATCCTTCATCCTTCATCCTTGCCATTCCCCTCCTTTCCGTTCCTCCCTCCGGTTTTGCCTTTTTACTTTTGCCTTTTGCCTTCCCATTTCCTCCCTCCCCTCCGGTAGGCCTACTGCGGCAGCTTCGCAAGGGCTTGGCTGATTAGGTCGAGGAGGTCTTGGGCCTTGGCTTCCTTGTCGGCGGCGCGGCAAGATAATGCCGAAAGCCGCGAAAGACGGCCTCGCGGCAGGATATCGCTCTAGCCAACTGGCTTGCTTGAGCGGTGTGGTGTCTTCTTAGACATGGCAAACTGCATCCTCACACAGCGAAGAAATCATCCCTGGTATCCACTTGGACCAACTCCAATTTCGGACTGGCGGTCGAAATACCAATTAATTTAAGAGCAATTCCCCGAATTCCGGTTGGGGATGTGGGGTCCGTCTTGAGTTGCTTGATGGTCACTTCTGTTACGCCATTTTGCTTGCCTAGATTCACAAGTAGTATAAAGGCTAGCGCTGCACTGCTGTCAGGAACGCGTGAGAGATCCTCATATTGAGGCCAGGGCAATATTCCGGGTCGTTCGCCTTCTGTTTCAACTTGAACCACTTCGTTGATCTCATCTCCACGTTGCAAGATTGATTCGACCTTCTGCCCAATGGGATTCATTATGTATTTCTGGTAGATCCAACTTGCCGACTCAAGTGCTAGCCAAACTGCCGCGGCTATGCTGGCAGAAATCCAGAAGCTACCTTGGCCGCTGCGTATCTCTGGCTTAGACTGAGGATCAAGTAACTTCATGATATCAACTAGTCCGCTCTCTGCCTCCAATCGTACTTCTGGAGGAGGCTCACTTTCAAAAACCACTCTTATAACGATGCTGTTCATTGCATTTCTCCTTTTCTGACCCGGCATTCGTGCCTGGTCTTTGCCCTTCTGTTAATCTATTCCGCGATAATACACTCTTAGTTCTTCACTGATTGAGTTTGGCCAAGACTCGCTTAATACCTGACAGATGAGTCTGGACCTTGTCTTCCATGTCGGCGGCGCGGCCTTGGTAGTATTGATAGTCGCGCAGGGCGGCCTCGGCATAGGCCTGCGCGCGGTGGAGGAAGTCGCGCTGCTGGGACGGCTGCTTCTCATTCTCTGATGCCCGCGCATACATGAGGGCCATGTTGAAGCGCGTCCCTCCAGCCTGAAAACGGTTACCGGCCTTCTCAAAATACTGTGCGGCGTTTTCGTAGTGCCGGCGGGCGCTTTCAAGGTTGCCGACTTGGGTATAGAGATTGCCTAACTGATGATGCATGGGCGCGAGATCGGTCAAGGCGTCCTGCGGGCAAAGCTGCAAGCTCTCAAGGTAGTGTTTCTCCGCCGCCTGAGCATGACGCAGCACCGTCTCTTCCGACTCTTTGTGTTGGCGGGCATCGAGGAAGCGCTCGTGATAAACCATTCCAATCTGCTTGATACAGCGAGAGCGGCCCAAAGCGTCATTTGGATCGTGCAGGTCCAAGCTGCGCCGGTAGGCGGCCTCGGCCGCATCCAAATCGCGGATAGCTGGGAGACCCTTGTATGCATGGCCGAGGTTGTATTCTGTAACGGCTTCACCAGCTTTGTCACCGATACGCCGGCTGATCCCAAGAGCCTCGAGGTAATTTGCTAAACAAGCAGGGCTGCCCTCTTCAAACAGAATTTGTGCCAAGCCTATCACACTTACACGCAATGATCGCAGTCGGTTGCGTTGCCCTTCGTCCAGCGGGGCATCCGCAGGCAGGGCCAGCGCGGCCGCAGCCCGTCGGCGGTCAAATCCAACGAGTTCCTCCTGGAATGCGGCCGCTTTGGCCAGGTCGCGCTCATCGCGCAGTTCCAAGTGGATACGGTATTCCATAACAAGAGAGTATTCTTCCTCACGACCCTTGATGGGTTGGTCGTCGGCCTTGCAATAGTCAGGAACAATCTCCGCGACCAGCCTGGTCCATTCCGCCGTGCGGCCCTGGTAGTCGTAAAGCATGCGCAGTCCCTGCATGCAGGAGATGACCCTATCCCACCATTGGTTTATACGGGCGAGGCGGCGGGCCTGGAGCAGGTTGGCTTCCTCCAGTTCCAGCAAATTGATGACATCCCTCCGGCCTTCGATGAATTGCCGATGGTAGTAGGTCCCTAATACGCCGATAGCCTCGACCCAGGCGCGCAGGGCGGCGTGGGAGGTCGAGCGGCCGGCTTGGCCGTCGTAGTGGCGGGCGAAGAGCTGGCTGAGAAACCACGGCAGCGCAGGATGGATGGTGAAGTAAGCCTGACCGATCCGGGTCAGCAGGCCGGTCTCAGTGGCGCGCGCGAGCAGGCCGGTGATATGCTCGCGGGTCTTGCCTTTCAACTCCGGCAGCGCATGGTCGCCAACCTTACCCATGGCTCGCAAAACTTCAACATCTACCATGCCCTGGAAAAGGTGGAGAAGTGCGATAATGGGCAGTTCATCCTCCTTGAATGTATTGTGGAAGCCATAATCGAGCGAAGCCCCAAGAGATTTCTCTCGGCCCTGCGCTTCATCAGCATCCTCAATGCTTTGCTCTCCACTGCGGATGGCTTCCACGAATTCCGAAATCTGCTCCCCGCCCCGTAGGCCCGCTTTTATCGCTTGCCCGACAAGCACGCGCAAGGTGAGCGGATTGCCCGCGCAGTATTCGAGCAGTGGCTGCCAATTCGCGATTTCCTCGGCCTTGAGTCCCTTCTCTTCACCCAGCTTGAGAGCGAGTTTCGCGGCATCGGAGTTCCTCATGGGTTTCATGCGGATGCGATGAGGGATATTGCCGAGCCACTGCTTTTCGTCCCGCCGCGAGGTGAGCAGTATCTTGACCTTGCTCGCCTGGTCTTCCTTGATCAGGTGAAGAAAATCGCGCAACTCCTCCTGCTCGGGGGCGGTCCATTGGGATTCCGTGCCCGCCGGAAAGCCGGCCACGGGTTCGACATTGTCCCAGATCCAGAGCATGGGAAAGTGGCGGAGGAGTTGAAGCACAAGCTGCCGGCGCTGGTCAGTATCGTTTATAGCACTCCAATGGATTCCTCGGGATTCCAACAGCGGGGCAAAGGGCTGCCCAATCTGGTTGAGAAGGTCGTCTAAATCGGTGTGGCTCTCGAAAGAGGCAAGGAAGACGAGAGGTTGATCGCCCAAGCCGCCGGTGAAGGAATACCAGCGGGCGAACTCCACCGCGGTGGCGCTTTTCCCCTGCCCGGCATAGGCATGGAGCAGAACCACGCGATGGTTGTCAAAGGCGCGATCCAGGGCCAGCAGGATTTCGTCTCGTCCGACGAAGCCTTCTTGAGGGACATGGCGCAGGAGGGCGCGGTTGCGTTGGACGGGATCAAGCTCCGGCTGCTCGCCCAGCAGGGCCGGCTGCCCGGCCGGGAGCAACTCGATGGGCATGGCCTCATATACAACTGGCACGAACCAGTCCTGCAACGGCCGGGGCTGGAGGCCAATCCAGCGGTCGGGATTGAGTTGCAGATGCTTGCGACCGTCCGTGGCGGCCTGACCAAAGCTGCGTCCCCTCGCCAGGGCCGCATAGAGCTGGCCGATGTATTGCGCGGCAGTAACGACATAAACGCTGTAACGCATGCCCAGGACCGCTGGTATTCCCTGGTCAATCACGGCTTGCGCGAGCGAGCCGATCGCGCGAATCTCGTCATGGACATTGTCGGACATATTTGGCGCGGCCGTAGCCTCGTGCATCGCGGACTGACAGGCATTGAGCACGAGCAGCGGCACGCCATGATCGTGGAGCAGTTGGCCCAGGGTCTGGCCATCCACGGGACGCATTTTCTCTTTGCCGTCATGCTCGAAGAGGAGATAGCCATGCTTGCCGGTTATCTTGCCGCCGAGCGTGAGGCCGGAGAGGCTGCTAATCCAGGAAGCAAGCGTGGTCTCGCTCAAATCGGCATAGATGCCGTGTCCGTCAAAATGGACGATATGATAAGGACGGCCCGCTTCTTTGGCCTCGGCGAGTTCCTGCTGGAGTTGCTCGAACGTGGGCGGGCGGAGGGCTTTGATGTCAAAGCGGGCGCGGTCAGGGCCGAGGTCTTGCAGTAAGCGGTTGGCCACCGCACGAAGTTCAACATCACCCGCTCCTCCGGGACGACAGGCGATATAGAGCAGGCGAATTCGGCCATCGTCCGCAGGCATGACGGGAACAAAGGAAATGTTGGGATTGGACTGGACGCGAACGAAAGATTTCACCCTCAAGGAAATCGGGGAGTTCATCTCCGGATCCCGCATGAGTTCCCACGGAATGGAAGCGGCCTCGGCAATGCTCGTTACTATCTCAATGCGCAGGTCAGCGAGTTCATTGCGGATAGAAAACCAGAGGGCCTGCGTGCGCGGATTGTCAGCGAGAACATTTTTGTAAAGTTCCTCGCCGCGGGTCCTCATGAGGTCCTCGACCTGCTCGGCCGCAACGGCCGCGCCCGCTTCGGCCGCCTGGAGATAGTCTTCCAGATACCAGCAGAGGTCTATCTGTTCCTGTTCGGTAAGCGCGAACTGAATTCTCGCCTCAGCCTCCTGATTGGGCTGGCCCGCGCGCTTTAATGTTAAACGGATGGGGTAGTGCCCATCTATCGGATCATCCTGGCGAATATGGAGTATATTTATGGCGCTAATCCTCTGGAAATATTCTAAATGATTGAGAGACCGGCAGACCCCCAGTATCTTCCCGTCTGCCTGTTAGAATACTAGCACCTAACTGCTTATTGAGCAATCTCTGGAGGAAGAACGGCAACAGTTCACGCTTTAGGAGAGTGGCCCTGGAAATTATTAACATTCACCTGTTTCTGACGCCCCACAGCATTCCTACATTGATCAATTTTCCCGGCCTGGCCCCTGCCTCCCAGGCCTCTTGACGACCCATGCTATAATATAAATAAAGGCAAACAAATGTATCAACTAATAATCTGCCTCTGCGATCTCTCTGCGAATTCTGCGCCTCTGCGGTTACTTTTTTTGGACCTGACAAAACCCGACACAACCCGACACTTTTTAATTTTTTTCACCCAACAAACCCAGTGGTTATCTCATTTTTACCAAAGAGGAGGTAAATCTGACAAAATCTGACAAAATCCGACACCTGCTTTTCGAGAACTCTCAACTGTGAACTCTCAACTTTGAACTAACACTATTTCCACTGCTTGAGCTTTTTCAAAACCGCCTCGCCTGCTTCGGCATTGCTGATGCCGCCGAGGTTGAGCCAGAGGCCGGCGGGTTTCAGTTCCTGCATAAAGAGGTCAATCTCGTCCGCATCGAGAAAGATTTGCAGGCCCTTGCCGGCGGCCTGGCATTTCTTATAGACCGGCAGCCAGTCGGAGGCGCGTCCCTGCCCGGCGCCGGCAACCCATTGAATGGCGGTCAATTCCTCAATGGCCAAAAGCGCCTCCAGATGGCGCAGGGCATTGGGACCGTCGAGGTGATAGAGGCTGGCTTCGTAGCGCCGGCACTCTTCGCGAATGGCGGGGAGGAAGAATTCTTCAAACATCGGGGTTGAGATCATGCAGGAAAAATCGCATTGCGGCACCCCCCATTGTTTCGTGGAGACGATGCCGGGCCAGTTGGCAATCGCCTGGCCCGCCGCGGTCAGTTTGGCAAAGAAAAAGTCCAACATAGCGAGAAAGGTTTTGGTAATATAATCCGTCAAGGCTTTGACTTTTTCCGGCGCATCCAGCAGGTCCATATTCAGATTGAGCGGATCGCGAAAAGCCGCAAGAGCGTCGCCATTGGGGTGAAAATCGGTGAGTCCGGTGTAAAATATGCCTTTGCCGATGTGTAAAAACGCATCGGTCATTTCCAGGATTTTCTGCCAGTAGAAGTTGTCCTCGCGAAACTTGATCTTCTCCACCTCGTCCCAATCTTTCAGGTTGGGTATAGCCCACGAAGTGGACTCGCTGTATTCGAGTTCGCAGCCGAAAAAGGCGCTGAATATTTCGGGACCCAGGTTGGGCCAGGCCTGCGGGAGGGCGTCTCCCATATGGGCGGTATTCATCACGCCGGCGAGGACACATTCGGCAACATATTGGGTATCCATCCAGCGCTGGCGGATATTGGCGTGGTGGGATTGCGGATAGGGAAAATCGGGATTGGATCGGTGGAAGGCGATGTGCGCGGCGGGCCGGTCTATAACCTCGCCGTTCCAAAAAGCATCCTGGCGCGCCAGGCGCATCTCCCAGTCCGGAATCCTCTCAATAGGCATCAATGACATCATGTGCTCCTGTTGCTGGCAGGGAAGGGATATATGGTCCCTTCCCTGTCGGCTAAGATAGAAATCTGAGCGTAACTGCGCCAGCCAAATCTCAGCAAAATGACTTTATCACAAGTCTCTCAGGGTAAACTATGCTTACTTTTCTTCACGAACGAAGGTTATCCCTTTCCGGGGGAAGGAATGAAGCGAGTAAGGTTATCCGGGCGGCCGCAAACACGCAGGGCGCTCTTTCGAGCGCCCTGTTACTATCCGTTATGATCTATCCCCCACTCAGTCGTTCTTATCATCCTTGTTTTTCTTCTTGTTCTTGCCGTGCTTTTTGTCTTTGGCATCGGCCTTTTTCTTGTCTTTATCCTGCTCCTGTTGCTTAACTTTGGCCTGCTCCGGCTTTTTATCACCGTCGCGTTTGTTATCCAGAACCGTTACGCTTTCCTTATGGTCGCCGGGCTTCGGGGCGAGGAGGTCAATAACCCTGGTTCGATCCTGCTTTGGCTCGATTTTCTTCGCCTGGCCGGGCGGCAGCAGCGGATTGCCGTGTTTGTCCCAGCCTGCTTTGCGGCCCCGGTCCCAGCCTGGCGGATGGTCTTGATCCCAACCTTGTTTATGCCGCCATTCCGACCGCTCTCTATGATAGCGGTTCCATTCTATCTTGTGATCCCGGTCCCAGCCCCGCGGATAGCGGTAGTGAGGATCTTCCCGCGGCCCGACGAAGATGGGCGCATAGCGATAATAACGATAATGTTCGGGATGTTTCCGCTCGTCTTTGGCGCGCAGCATGGTTGCATCTATCACCGCGGTGCAGCCCACGCCAACGACGCGGCGAATCTTTAAGGGATTGGTGGAATCCGACGGCACCAGCGCGCGCAAACGCACCCGGCCGGCGTCGAAAAGCTGCTCGAATTGCCAGACCGCCTTGACCTTGGCGATTTCGCGCTCCGGCCCCGCCACCTGCATCATCCCGATATAGGCCTTCGAGCCAAAGCTCAAATAGGGCACGACTTTGGTTACGCCCTTGGGGGTGGCGTCCTCGTTTTGGAGGGCGGAATTGATGAAATTGTTGATTTGCGGTCCGAACTGGGTGGCCGCATAAGCAATGGCGGCGGCCTTCAGCACATCCCCGCCCCGCCAGCCCAAGGAGGGGGGAATTTCGTAGGAGTTGCGGCTCACGCCGGTATCCAGCAGGCCGGTGATGCCCACGCCCCGCACCCGCTTCGTGCCAAATGGGTTCACCGAATCTATCGGTATCAACAGCTTGATACGATACTGCTTGTTATCGAAGGCGACTTCCACCTGCAAGACCGCCTTCACATCCTCCACCAGCGACCTTGCGCCGGCCACTTGCGCCATGCCGACATAGCTCTTCTCGCCCACGCTCAAAATCGGCACCACCTTGGTATCAACTCCCGGCGGCAGGTGATGCAATCCGACAAGCTTGTTGAGGCCGTCATTTGCCGGCTTGGCGGTGGCATTCACCACCGCGCCGATGGCCACGGTCTTGAGCAGCATGCCGCCGACACTGGCCGCGAATGCGGCTTGCCCGATGAGCATCAGCACGGGCAGTAAAATCCAGAAGAAACGCGTCTTGTGCTTCATACAAACCTCCTATTAGCAGAAGTTCACAGTTCAGAGTTCAGAGTTGAGAGTGGCTAGGCGGAGCCGCCATGGCGGCTTTTGGGCTTAGCCCTTCAGAGTTGAGCGTAACTGCATTCATTTGCTTTTAATTTCCACTCTCAACTCTGAACTCTGAACTCTCAACTATTTTCTACCTATTTCATTCCGCATAACCACCGGCGCATCTACTATTATAGACGGAATGGACAGGCAAAATGTTGCAAAATCTGGAGCTTTGTGCTTCAGAATTGCCACTTGGCTTGATATTGTGTCATCCCACAATGACCGAAGCAGGGATAATAGCCAAAAGCTTAGTGAAGTAATTGGGGCGAGGGGAAGACGCTCCAAAGATGTATATGGAGAGTGGAAAGTAGAAAGGTGATCGTCCGCCGTCGCTCCCTCGATGTGCTCGGGAAAAAATAGAGCTATGGCGGAATTCAAACCGAATCATAAATGAATCGGTTTAAGGAGGCTAAAATGACCAAAGAGAGCAAGCTGATTCTGGTAACGGGTGCGACGGGGAAGCAGGGCGGGGCGGTGGCGCGGCATTTACTGGCGGACGGCTGGCCGGTGCGGGCGCTGACCCGCGATCCGGCCAAGCCGGAGGCGCGCAATCTGATGGCCCTGGGGGCGGAGGTGGTGAAGGGCGACTTGAGCGACCGCGCCTCCCTCGATGCGGCCTTGAAGGGCGCGTATGGCTGCTACAGTGTGCAGAATTTCTGGGAGACGGGTTATGACCTAGAGATATTGCAGGGCAAGAACCTGGCGGAGGCGGCGAAGGCCGCCGGTGTGAAGCATTTTGTCTATAGCTCGGTGGGCGGGGCGGAGCGCAAGACCGGCCTGCCCCATTTTGAGAGTAAATGGGTGATAGAGCAACACATCAGTCACATAGGGCTGCCGAATACGGTCTTGCGGCCTGTGTTCTTCATGGATAACTTCAGCGCGCCAAACTATCGCGCCTCCATCCTCGACGGCATCCTGACCATGCCGATGCCTCCCAACAAGCCTTTGGCCATGCTTGCGGTGGATGACATCGGCGGCTTTGCGGCTCTGGCTTTCGCGCATCCGGAGGAATATATGGGGAAGGCGATGGAGCTTGCCGGCGACGAACTGACCATCCCGGCGGCGGCCAGCGCCTTCAGCCGCGCCCTGGGACGCACGGTGCGCTATGTCGAGATGCCCATCGAAGAGATGCGGCGCGTCAGTGAGGAATATGCCTGGATGTTTGAGTGGTTCATCAAGGAAGGCTATAAAGTCAACCTCCGCGCCCTGCGAGATCTCTATCCGGGGCTGACGAGCTTCGACGACTGGCTGGTGAAAGTGGACTGGGTAAGAGAACAGCAGCCCATCGGCGCAGGCCAAAAAGCGCGGGGGATTTAAGAACGGCCTCTGTGGGACTGTTTCAGCGGCGAACAGGCAAACTATAGGAGATGGGGTTTTATGCTAAGGACTCGTCCCGCGGTTCATCGGGCGGTCTATGGTAAGCAGAGCGGCTGGATTCGCCGCGCGTGGGCGCGACTACCACGCGGCGGTTCGGTTCGGCGCCAACGCTGGAGGTGGTTATACCCGGCTCCTCGGCAAGGGCCAGGTGAATAATCCGCCGTTCCCGGGAGGAAAGCGCCTCCAACGTGATGGCCCGGCCGGAAGAGCGCGCTTTTTGGGCGGTGCGAAAGGCGAGGGCTTTTAAGGCCTGGTCGCGTCTTTCCAGATAGCCGCCCGCGTTGAGCAGCAGGCGCTTCTTTTTCTCCCGGCCCTTATTTATCAGCAAAGAGATGAGATGCTGCAGGGCGAGAAGGGTTTCTCCTCGGCGGCCGATTACCAGTCCGGTATCTTCGCCGACATCAATCTCCACCTCCACGCTTTCGGCGTCTTCGTGGTGGAGGGTTACCTGAGCCTGCATACCCAGCAAGGTCAGCATCTCTTGCGCCAGGCCGACGGCTCTTTCGCCCACCGAGGCTTTGCAGGTAACTTTCACCCGCGCTTCGGTCTGGCCGAAGATGCCCAAGAGCCCGCGCCCGGATTCGGACAATACTTCAACTTCCACATCGTCGCGCGCCGCGCCGAGCGCCTGCAGCGCCGCCGCGATGGCCTCTTCAACTGTTTTGCCGCTTTGTTCTATCTCTTGCATAATGACAGTTCTCAGTTCTCAGCGGCTAAGCCCGCCATAGGCGGGCCGCCGTGGCGGTCCGAAGGACCTAGCCATTCTCAGTTCTTAGTAGTTGGTTGGTTGGTTTGCTTTCTGCTCGCAACCTTCAACTCTTAACTTGCTCTGTTGCAAAGCACATTGAATAGACTGTCAGGATCCATTGAGCCAGGCAGATAAGCGCCCAATTTATCTTTAATTCCAGGCTCGGCGGGGCGTGGCAACCCCGCCCTACACGTGCTTTGCAACAAAGCAACTCTTAACTCTGAACTATTCCCTACTTTCTCTTTATCGTCTGCGTTTCTTGCGGCAGCGCGATAACCGGGTGCGGGCTTGACTTCATTATATAGTATTGGTGGGCGGTCATGAGCACATTTTGCGCCAGCCAGTAAAGAATAAAGGCTGCGGAGGCGTTCTTCAGAATCAGCAGCAGCATGACCGGCATCATGAGCGACATCATGCGCTGCATCTGCTGCTGCTGCGGATCGGCGCTGGGCATAGTGGTAAGCTTCTGCGAGAAATACAGACTTACCGCATAGAGTATCAGCAGGATTTGATCCGGCATAGCCAGGGATTTCATCCAGAGAAAATGCGTCCCCTCAAACTGGGCGCTGTAATTTCTGATAGCATAGAACACCCAGATAAGAAACGGCATCTGCACGAGCAGCGGTAAACAGCCGCCCAGCGGATTTATCTTATGCTCTTTAAAGAGCTTCATCTGCTCCCGCATCATCGCTTCTTTGTCGCCTTTGTGCTTCTTCTGAAGCTCGGAAAGGAGCGGCTGGATGGCCTGCATCTCCCGCATGCTCTTGAACTGGCGGACGGTGAGCGGGGTGGTGATGACCTTGACGATCAGGGCGATGAGCAGAATGGCGAGGCCGTAGCTGTAGGCCGGATTTCGCCCGAGCAGTCCCACGAGAAAATCAATCACCCAATAGCCGGCCACACTCAAGTCGGCAAGCAGCCCGGCATTGGGGATAAATTTTTTCCGAAAGGGATCGGCGCGTTTGTTGGCGGTCTCGCGAAGATTTTCCAGTCTCCAGTCGGCCTTGCCCCCGGCGGAAGCAAGCGCCGGATTGCGCACGAGAATTTGGTTATTCGGATCGGGATAAAAGCCGCTGGCATTGGAATAACCATTCAAGGCCGTCTTGTCAGCCTCCATAATGCCGGGGGCAAAGGAGGCGATCTCGCCTATTCTAAAAGAGGCCATGGGCTGATAGGTGCCTTTAATGGCCCCATATTTGGATATGGCTTCCGCGTAATTTTCCAAGCGCTCGGCACAATAGGCAATCTTGAAATTAACGAGTTCCTTATCGGCCTTCTCATCTTTCTGGAGCTGGCCCGCCAGCTCGTCTTTCGCGCGCTTTACATCGGCCGTTGAAGTGCGGTCAATTTTCTGGAGTTCCTCTTTGAAGCTGTTCATCTTCTCCGACGACATGGGGTCTACGCCGCCCGCGCAGCCGGCGACGACCGTTAGCGCCAGTAAACAGATTAGCAGCAGGATAAGTTTTTTTATAGGCATAATAGTTATCAGTGCTCAGTTATCAGTTATCAGTTCAGAGTTGTTAGTTCAGAGTTGAGAGTTTCAGATCCAAAAGCGAGAGCAATGCACTACTCTCAACTCTCAACCGGGAACTCTCCACTATCTTTCCCCGGCACGGGATCAAAGCCGCCCGGGTGAAAGGGATGACAGCGTCCCAGCCTCCGCAGCGCCAGCCCCATGCCCTTCATCAAGCCGTGAAGCTTGATCGCCTCCGCTGCGTATGCGGAGCAGGTGGGATAGAAGCGACACACAGGAGGCTTCAGCCCGGACAGGAACGTGCGGTAGAGCCAGATAAGAGCCAGGACTATGCTTTTCATTGCAATATCATTATTCGTTGAGCGTGGCTAGGTCGCAAAGCGACCGCCATGGCGGCCCGAAGGGCTTAGCCATTCAGAGTTGAGCGTTCAGAGTCTTAACTCTCCAGCACTTCTGCGCGTATCAGCAATGCTTCCACGGCCGCGCGAATGGACTTGAAATCCGCGTCTGCGAGGCGGGAGCGGGGAATGAATATCATATCCCAAGCGCCCGCGATATGGGCTTGTGCGAAGAGCAGCCGCACGGCTTCGCGCAGGCGGCGCCGGACGCGGTTGCGCTTTACCGCGCCGCCGAATTTCCTGCTGACCACAAAGCCCGCGCGGGTTATTTCCGCTTCACACGCGAGCAGCAGCAGCGTTGCCAACGGATGTTGAATGCGACGGCCTTTAGCGAATACCCTTTCAAAATCGCTTTTGCCGCGCAAGCGTCCCAAACGTTGAGGCAGGATATTTTCCACCGGCGCGCTCTTATCCTGAGGTTGGGCAAAGCCGCCAACGGCCCTTAGCCCGCCGGCGCCTTATGACATTGCGGCCGCCGCTGGTTCGCATCCGCACCAGAAACCCGTGCGTCTTTTGACGATGTCGCTTAGTTGGTTGAAAAGTCCTTTTCACTTTATCGTTAAATCCTTCCCGCTTAGATATCTAATTTGCCCAACGGCAGAACCCTCCCTGCCGGCAACGGATTATAACACTTTGTGTCGGAAACATACAAGCAGGCTGGCGGGCGGGGCCCGGAGCGGCTGGATAGAGCTGCTTCGGGTCAAGACGGGCTATAGGGCTCCTATAATGAAGCATGTGAGATTTCAATAGACCGGCTTGGCGCAGCCAATCATCTGCGAGTTGCTCAGATTTGCCCGAAGAATCTTTCGTAGAGCTCGGCCAGGGCCAGGTCGAGGTCGAGTTTTTTCACCAGCGGGGCGGGCAGCTTATAGCGGCCCCGGAAGCGCCCCTTTTCGGCGCGGCCGGCGACGGAAGTGCGATAGCAGGTCTCTTCCAATTCCTGGTATTTGTCGCAGAAGGTTTTCCAGATGCTTTGTTTCATGGTGAGTCTCCTTTATATATGATCGGTGCGGGAAAAGGCCTGGCGGAAACCACCGGCCTCGCGCAGCATATCGCGCGTGCGAGGCCGAAGAATGCCATCTCGCCCGCAGTAGCCGCCAGCCAGCGAGCGATACAGATATTGCTCATAAGTATCCACGCGATTGCGCAGCCAGGCTAAATCGGGATCCATCGGCCGATAGATCTGCACGCCCTCTTCATTGGAGACCAGCCTCCAGGAATGTCCCGCAGCATGACGGCCGCGGGAGGCGTGGCGGGCAAATTTTACGATTTTCTCAAAAGTTCCCTGATGGAGAATGGGATGGCGGATGATTCGCACAATTACCCCCTTGTATATAATACAAAAGTTTGCTATTATTAGAATAAGGTGATATAAATAATTTGTCAATATCTATTTATATATATTGATATATTTATTTTTATAGAATATAATAGGTGCGTTGTTGATAATTTAGGTAGTATCTTTCTTGACTTAGAGAACGTATGAAAACTTACCCATTGGCATCGTTCAATTGCAGGCAGAGGAGCATTTTACTGCCCTCCAGCCTGTATCAAAACCCTTTGGCAAGGGTTTTGATATAGGCTCTTATGGTATAATATGGAGGTAGAATAAAACAAATGTATGCAGAACATTATGGAGAAAAGATAAGGCAGGCGCGCGAGGCCTTGGGCTGGACCCAGGAGGAGCTTGCGCGGCAGGCAAATACCACGCAGGCGGCGGTCTCATATATTGAACGCAGGGCCAGGCTCAGGCCGGCGGTGCTCGCGCGTTATGCGGTGGCCATGAGGGTGTCCATAGAGCTGCTTTTGGGGGATGCGGCCTCCACTGCTGAAGGCGAACGGGCGCGCACGCTGCGGAATGCTTTCGAGGTTATCTGCCGGGATGAAGATTTCAGCTTTGGCGCGCGGGGGGATGAGCGGCTCTCGCTGGAGACCATGCTGGATATTGTGCGCCTTTATGAACGTTATAAAGGCATCCACCTGCTGCCGAATGATTTCGCTTAAAAGACGGGATTAACCGCAAAGGGCAAAGTCCCTAAGTCCGCAAGTGCGGACCGGGATGGCGGCATCGAGGATGCCTAGCCAAGCGCAAAGGCAACGCAAAGAAATCTTTATGTCCATTTCAGTTTAGCCGTTGAACTGGCTTGAGTTTTATTAGATTATATATTGGGGATTGACATGCTTACTCCAAGGTTGACAAATGCTGATGAATTCGATGTTTTTGCCGGCAGGCTGTTGCGAAGGTATGCCTATGTAAATCAGAAAAATATAGCGGCTTTTGCGGAGGCTTTCGCCCATCATCTGAAGGCGCATACCATACCCAGGGACCCGTTTCTGCTGCTGCCGATGTTGGGAATAAAGTTGCAGCCGGAGGCGCTTTCGAGGGCCAGCAGAGCGGTCTGGGTGCGGACCGACGGCGTCTATGCCGTGCATTACAGCCGCTATGAGAAGCGCGCCGCCGCCCGATTTTCCTTGTGGCACGAGGCTTTTGAGATGCTGGCGCAGCATCCCCATTTTCCCTCCTTGCTTGATCCGTATTGGCAGGAACGGCTGGCGGATGTTTTCGCCGCGTGCGTGCTGATGCCGAAGACCGCGGTATGTCAAGAGGCGGCGAGATTCGCCACCAATGGGGAGGGACTGGTGGCGGTGTTGGCGGATCGTTTTGCGGTAAGCGCAACGGCGATGCGCCGGCGGCTGAGGGAAGTGGCTCCGGCGGGCCTTGCCCGGGGCCTCTCGCAGGGCTTCCACGGAAGATATATCAGCCCATAGAGGGAAAATTTATCCAAAACCATAAAATGCTTTTGCAGCAGAAAACGGCAGCAAGGTTGCTCTTTATTCGGCAGATTTCCTCAAAAACTTGAGTAAGAATAACTATACAAAAGTTTTTTTTAACCTTCTCATTCAATCACCACTATGTGGAATATCAGTAAAAGCACGCAAAGACCAGTGCTGGATGGGGGCAAAGAGCCACCACTTTTTGCCTGGATGGTGAGTGGAGAAAAAGCTTGCAGGCAACCAATAAGGTCTATACGGAATTCATGGGGTTAGCCGCGCGCGCCGGCGTGATCGGCGCCGCGTTGCTGGCCATCGGCTTCTCCCGACTGCAGAACGCCCATAGTAAATTCCTACCAGGATTACTGCTGGCCGCAGCCGTGTACTTTGCTTTTTCAACGATTTTGCTTTTCAAAAGAAACCGGATGCTGAATGAGCGTCGCCTCCAGATCCTGCTGATTTGCGTGGACTTTGCATTTATAACGGCTATCATCTGGGCGGCGGGCATCCAATACAACCTTTACGCCATCTTATATTACGGCACGGCGATCTATGCGGGGCGCCGACTGGGATTTCGCGCCTTCATTTTTACCGCCCTGGCGGGGGCTTTAATGTATTGCCTGCTTAGAATAATGGCCGGCGGCATGGATGCTCCGGGGCATATCTATGAGGCCATCTTCTTTGTGGCCGCCTCCATGATATATGCAGTGGTTCTGGGCTCGCTCTTGACCGAGCTTGCCGAACGCAAAAAGCTGACTGAAATACTTGGCAGTTCCCTGCAAAAGCTTTCCGCAACCTATAAGGTCGCGCACTTTGCAGGCGATCATCATTCCTGCAAAGATATACTTCACTTCATCCTTGCAGAGATCAAAAATCTAACGGAAACAGACAATTGCCATATTATGATCCTCGATAAGCAGGGAAAGCACCAGATCAGCCTGGGGGGAGGAGCCTACGAAGGCTTCAGTCAACATGCCGCGGAGATCCTTAAGGTTGATTGGCAAGCCATTCCTTTTCTGGAAATGCCGGCGGGCGATACCAAAGAGGCGGGTGTGGTTTTGACCTTGCCTTTGAAAAATCCTCATGGGATACTGGGCGCGGTGCAACTGCAGCGCAATACAAGCTTTCTGAAGATGGAAAAAGACGCGCTGCAGGCGCTTTGCACGGAAGCGGCGATTGCGATAGAAAACGCCAATTTGCATGGGGAGCTAACCCAGCTTGCCACCACCGATATGCTTACCGGACTCTATAACCGGAACGAACTTTCCAAACGGCTGATCGAAGAGGTGGCGAGAGCCAAACGCTATGACCGCTCACTGTCATTGCTGATGGTGGATATTGACGGCTTCAAACGGATCAATGACCGGGAGGGGCATGTCATAGGAGACCGCGTGCTGTGCAATCTGGCCGAATTGCTGAAGACCGGATTGCGCATCTGCGACACGGCGGGCCGCTGGGGAGGAGACGAGTTTTATGTGTTGCTGCCGGAGACGCCGCTGGAGGGAGCGTTGACGGCGGCCGAGAGGCTGCGCAACGCCTTTTATGCCTACGAAAAGAGGCGGGTGGCTAATAGCAGAGCATTGGAGACCAGCCGGGGATTGACGCAGCCGACCACGTTAAGTATTGGGGTAGTATCAAATTCCGATGGTTCTCTCTCTGTCGAGCAGTTGATGACTTTTGCCGACCGCGCCCTGTATGCCGCGAAGCGGGCGGGAAAGAATCAAACCAAGGCTTTCCTGGTGGGCGAGAATACCGCAGCACCGCCGCCGCTGGATAGCGGCGCTTTCGGCACGGCCTTACCGGAGGCCGGAGAGCAGATGGTCTAGCCGCTATTGGGGAGTTTCCGCGGCGGGGGCCGGTTTAGTATTTTCCTGTTCCGCCTTCTCCACAATATCCCGGCGGTTTATCATGGTTCCCGTGCGCTTCAGGCCTTTAGAGGTTTGCAATACCGCGCCTTTTTGCTGCGCAAAGTAGGCCAAGGTCGGTGCTTTCGCAAAGCCGAACCAGACCGCCGCCAAAATTGCGATGATGACGCAAAACCAACCCAGCTTCTTTAAACGGCGGCGGCGCATGCGCGCGTGCGCGGCCTGCTTGGCGCGCCGGTCGGAAAGCTTACGGCGGTCTTCTTCTGTCGGCCCGAATTGCATTACGGTTACCTCCGGGAAAGGATAAGCGCTGGAAAAGGTCGCGCTTTCAGATTATTCCTCTTTTTCCCCCTCGCAGGGAAGGGATAAAGTCCCTTCCCTGTCGGCTAACACAAAAATCTGAGCGTAACTGCGCCAGCCAAATCTCAGCAAAATGACTTTATCACAAGTCTGCTGGCTTTCTACTGGAAGCGGCGCCGGCGCTTTTCCTCTCTTATTTGCCGGCGGCCGGCGCGCGGAAGCCGTTTTCCATAAAATAACTCCGCGCTTGGGGAGTGGCCAGGAACTCCACCAGGCGCTGCGCCTCGGCCGAATGGGCGCGCTTCCTGGAGACCGCGGCGGAGAGCACTCCTGGAAGCAGCCAACCGGTCGGGGTTGGCGCAGGCAGTTTCCTTGTCATTTTATGCGTCACTTCTTAGATTTAGCCGGCGGCTTGGATTTGGCGGGCGGGGCGGATTTGGCTACGGCCGCTTGCCCATAGGTTTGTTTAACCACCTGATCCAGGGCGGCGGCGACTTCCGGCTTCGTCCAGGAAGCCCATTCGCCGTCCGTGATACTGATATCTTCCATCTTGCCATCTACGACCGCCTTGAAATCACTCTTTCCGTTTATGAACATGCCGCCGCAGATCTTGCCGCCCATGACCTTCTTGGTCTCTTCCGCGCCCTCGCTGGTGGACCAATTCCAGGCGGTAACATTCACCTTGCCGGGATATTTATCGGCCAGCCCGTTCAGGAATTTTATAATTTTGAGATGCTTCTCATTCAGCGGAAAATAGGCCGTGATTTTAACCTTGGCATCTTTTGGACCATAAAATAGCTTCACTTCACCCGGGCTTGAAACCTTGCGCCCTGTTGCGGTAGATTTTGCCACGGTGTTTTGCACATTCGTGCCGCCACAACCGGCCACCGCCAAAGCAAATGCTCCCAATACTGCAAATGCAATAAAGCTTTTCACCTTGCCTCCTTGTCAGATATGTTCTGAAATTGCCGCGCCTATTATAGCATCTGAAAAGACCCTTGGGAGAAGAAATAGCTATGAAAGATTTGTGAAATTTAAGGGGAGGGAGGCGCGACCCTTAATCCGCAGATTTCACAGATGGCCTTACCGCATCTCCAGCGCTTCGGTTTCCGGCGGGGGCATCAGGCGGGAGGCGATGAAATAGCGCAGGGCGTCGGGGCCGTGGTCGGCGGCGTCTTTGCGCGGGTTCTCCGTGCCTTCCCGATAGGCATAGGAGGACATTTCCGCGATCAGTTGCGGGCAGCGGGAGGAGATGAACAGCCGCGGGCGGCTGCGGTCCGGCGGGCGCAGGAGCTTGCGGAGGGCCAGGATGCCTTCCGCCACAGGGCTGCGCCGGGCCAGGGCCGGCAGGCCGACGGAACGCATCTCCGCGATATCGGCCGCGCCGGAGGGATCGCAATACCATTCCTGAATATTGTAACGTTGCGCGGCGGGCAGATAGATTTCGCGCACCAGGGAAGAGATGGGGCGCTGGGTATGATAATGCTCTTCGATCACGAAGACTTCTTCGGCCGGACTCACCTGAATAATGAGTGAGACCGCGGGATTGGTGTAGCCGAAGTCCTGGCCGGCATAGGTAGGCCAATCGGGTTGGTAAGGGAAATCGCCGACATGGAGCAGGGGATCGAATTCCCGATAGACCAGGCCGACGGAGGAGGTGAAATCACATTCGAACTCCTGCGCCCACTGCTCATCGGTATAAAGGGTGCGATGCTTCCGATACCAGTCTCCGGCCAGGGCCGCCTGCAGGCGTGCTTCAGAATCGGGCAGATTCCATCCGGCAGGATTATAATCCGGACATTCGCTCCAATGCACCCGCAGCAATTGGAACTGCCTTTGCCCCAGGGCGGCCTGCTGAAAGAGGCGATAGAAGAGATTCGCCTTGCCCTTGGGGGTGGAGATGATGGTGAGCCTTCCGCCGCGAGAAATCGTGGGGGCGGCGGCCTGATAGATCTCCTCGGCCCAGGGGCAATGCGCGAACTCATCCAGATAGACCGCGGAGGCGGCATAAGTGCGGCCCGCGTTTTCACTGGCGGCAAGGGAGCGGATGATCGAGCGATTGTCGAAAGCGATCTCCGACTCGTTCTTTCTTAGGCGGGCGGGCAGGTTGAAATCCGATTCCATCAGGTCCGCGGTCAGGCGCAGCAGGTGCTGGGCGGCCTCCAGGTTGCGGGAAATCAGCAAGATGGTGGAACCCTCGAAGAATTTCGCCTGGGCGAGGGCTTCGCCGGCGATAAGCTGAGAGATGCCCACCTGGCGCGCCTTGAGAATCAGCCGCGGCAGGCCGTTGCGCGCCTGCAAAATCTCCCGCTGATAGGGATAAAGCGAGAAGGGCACGCGGCCCTGGGTGGGATGGACAATTTCTCGATGGGAGAGATAGAAGGCGAAATCGGGCGCGTCAGTTTGCCGGCTCCACTCCCCCAGTTGCTGCTTTTGCTCTGGATTCAGCTTCCTCCAGGAGTGAAACAATCTCGGCGGCAATAGATTTTTCGATATCGGAGAGCAGCTGTTTGCATTCGTCGAGAGAGACGTTGGTGTCGTCATTGGATTTATCCTCTTCCAGATGTTTGAGCACGAGAGCGGCGGCGCGGACATCGCCTTCTTCGCAAGCCTTATCGGCCAGCTTTGTCATGATGGTGTCTTTCAGCGCGGGCCGGCTGGTATCCGCCGGTTTGATGGGGGCCTCGCCCTTTTCGGATTTTTCGACGGCCTCTTTCACGGCGGTTTTCTGCGCCGCAGAACTCTTCGCGGGTTTCGGCGTCTTAGATTTTTTCTTCGCCCCAATCTCTTTCGCCGCAAGCGAAGATCGCTTCGGGGCTTTCTGAGTGGTTTTCTTACGTCGCATAGTGATCCTTTCCGGGGGAATAAAGACTGCTTTCACCGCAAAGCCGCAAAGCACGCAGAGGGAGAAAAGCAGGGGGGCGAAATGTAAAACATATGCTTTACATTTCGCCCCTTCTATCATATCACGCGGAGTCAAGAGGGCTTTGAGATAGAAGGCCGTAGGGCAATCGCATTTAATATACATAGCGGATTCGCCCCGAAGGGGCATGATACGATAGCCCAGGGCAGCGCCCTGGGGAGATGAGAGCGAATGTAAATGAGCCCTGAAAGGGCGAAAGAGGGCG
>Ga0315288_10000224_pt1 | contig 68947 bp, 80 predicted proteins | sample YL17G11_20_MG_FD_203454 | JGI IMG/M metagenome (GOLD analysis project Ga0315288, IMG submission 203454) | Sediment microbial communities from Yellowstone Lake, YNP, Wyoming, USA - YL17G11_20 | ecosystem: Environmental > Aquatic > Freshwater > Lake > Sediment | place: USA: Wyoming | collected...
GCAATCAACTAGCCCTGCAAAAGATGCGGGATATGATACGACTTCTATTGCTGCAAGAGATTATGATGGCATTGCAAGGCCGCAAGGTGCTGGAGTTGATATAGGGGCGTATGAGTATGCTGTAGACTCTACGCCACCCGCAGCGGTTACTGATTTAGGCGCCAGTAGCGTTACTGACAGTACCGTAGTTTTAGGATGGACAGCTCCGGGTAATGATGGTAATGCCGGTAAAGCAGCATCCTATGATATAAGATACAATACTTCTCCTATTACAAATGCTAACTGGTCTTCTGCAACGCAGGTTAGTGGCGAACCGAGTCCATCTTCTGTCGGAACAATTGAAATTTTTACGGTTAGTGGATTAACCACAAACATCACCTATTATTTTGCCTTAAAGACTACAGATTATGCAGGTAATACTTCAAGTATCTCTGATATAGCCTCAGCAGCAACTTCTGCGGATTCCAGTGGAGGCGGTGGGGGAGGAGGGGGCGGCGGCGGTGGTTGTTTTATTGCTACTGCGGTTTATGGCTCAGCAATGGCAAAAGAAGTCCAACCCCTTATTATATTTAGGGATAGATGCCTATTAAAAAACAAAACAGGCAGAAAATTAGTGGAATTATATTATAAAGTTAGCCCGCCTATTGCCGCATATATAGGAAAGAGAGAGTGGGCGCGGCAGCTTATGCGCATAGTTTTGAAACCAGTGGTATGGATGGCTAAAAAAGTGATAGAGAAGCGAATATAAAAAAGGAGTTTGAGCTTATGGATGCTACATATAACGGAATTGAAAGACGAAGCCAAAAAAGGGTAAGGGTGAATTGCACCGTAGTTTATAGATTAAATGAGCCTCCGTCAGCGCGTTTCATAATGCAGGGTAAAGATATTCAAGCAAGAATGGTTGATGTAAGTCAGGGCGGGATGGCGATGATAACTGATTATGATATTCCTGTGTCAACAATGCTTTCAATGAGGTTTACTTTACTGAATGTAAATAAAGAAGCAGTTACTTTTTCCGGGCCTATGGATGTTACCGGTGAAGTAAGCTCAAATGTGGCTTTAGAGAAAGATGAGCATAGGTTGGGTATTGACTTCACTAAGATTAAAAGAATAAATGTATGACAACTTAGTAAGTTAAGTTTTTAAAGCTGCCTGGACTGCCTTGGAAATCTCCTCATTTGAAGAAGGTTTTACAATATAATCTGAGATATTGTATTTTACAGCTTCCTGCTTAAGCTCAGGACTGGCAAAGGCAGTGATAAAAATAATCTTTGTTTGGCTATCAAATTTTCTCACTTCTTTGGCTACTTCCAAACCGTCTACTTTAGGCATGCGGATGTCCAGAAGTATCAGGTCAGGCTTAAGTTCCCTTGCTTTTTCTATTGCCTCTTCGCCGTTAACAGCAGTATGCACCTCGTAATCCTCTTTCCTCAGTTTGCTATTAAGATAGACAATAGCATCGGCTTCATCTTCACATACCAGTATTTTTTTCATTCTATTCACCCTCCTTTTATAGGACCGGTGGCGAGCTGACACACAAAACCCGCGCCACCATAGTTCCTATGTTTGTAACCTTGTGGCGCTTTGAGCTTAAAGAATATACGCTGTCACCTTGCTCACAATTAATATCTTTTCTTAAGTAATGAACCTTACCATCAAGCGCTACTTCAATTTCTCCTTCAAGAACAATGATAAATCTTTCCACTTTTTTATTAGTCTCTTCTAAAAACTTTGCTTCTTTCGGCTGAAGCGATATAAAAGTAGGAAGCATTTTTTTTGTAAGCGGAATCGTAGTAAGAATCTCCAGAAAATTCTGATAAATATCGGTTTTGGCGTTTCCCGGATGAATCTCTATTAGTTTGGGCTTTTCATTTTCCAGATAAGCGTAAAGCTCGGATAATTTTAGCCCGAAAACCTCTGCCAATTTACGATGACAAGCTACGGTTCCGGGCATTTTTCCGGATTCGATTTTACTGATGATTGCCTTATCTATGCCGGAATGCCGGGCAAGCTCTGCCTGTGTCATATTACCGCGCAATAGTTTTAATTTTGACCCTAGTTTCATTGTCCTCCTTAACTTGTAGTAACATAAATAGGCATAAAACAATATAACATAGCAATTGGATTTTGTCAAGAAATACTTGAAAAAAAGTCAACAAGAGGTTGACAAAGTATAAAATATATGTTATATTTTATATAGATTTAAAAAGGTTATTTGATAGTTTAATTATACCGATAAAGGCAAACTGCTCGAAAGGGTAGGGCGCAAAGCTTCAGATCCTAAAACGTTTTAGGATAGCTGGGCTGCCGAAGTGAAACAAATTAAACCCTATTCTTTTTGAGAATAGGGTTTTTTATTTGAGGGCTTCATAATGAAAAAAATCATTCTTTTCACCATCTTATTATTAATCTTTAGCGTTTCTTTAGCCTTTGCTGCTACTCCAGCCGTCTTTTTCTCTGACCTTACCTCAGGCTCCAACACCGGTGGCCAGAATAACAAAGGGGCTTTTGTCACCATTTGGGGAAAGAACTTTGGTGCTACCAGAGGCTCAAGCTATGTCTCAATAGGCAGTGGCCAGGCTGATAACTATCCGGTCTGGACTGATACTAAAGTTACCTTCCAATTAGGCTCCAATGCCGCTACAGGTAATATCACGGTTACCACTTCTAGCGGGATTTCAAATGGCATTTCCTTTACTGTAAGAAGTGGTAATATCTATTTTGCTAAGACCACAGGGAACGATAGCTCTGGGGATGGAAGTTGGAGTAATCCTTGGCAAACAATCATAAAAGTTAAAAATAGTTTAGCTTCTGGTGATATAGGATATATCTGTGATGGAGTTAATCAGACTACAGAAGATAATTATGGTGCGTGTGTAAATCTTAACTCAGGTGGAACAGCGGATTTACCTAAAGCTTTAGTGGCATATCCGGGAGCAACTGTAAATGTAGGTAGCGATAGCGTTGGTAGGGGTTTTTACTGGTGGAGTACGGGAGATTATTGGGTTTTATCTCAATTCAATGTCAGGGCAGATACGGCAGCCTTTGATATGCACATTGGTTGGCGCGTGGTAGGAAACAAAATAACTACCCCTAATGGTGATGGCTCATCGGCAGCAATTCATGGTGGATATTCTTACAATAAAATCTTAGGAAATGAATTATATAACTGCGGAATAGCTGAACCTTCTAAACTATATCATAATATTTATATTACTAATGACCATGCTGATGAGATAACTGATTTTGAGATTGCTTGGAACATAGTAAGAAATTCTACCGCTAATAGAGGGATACAGATTTATAGCAATAATGGGTATATCAGCAACATAAGTGTCCATGACAATATTTGTTATAATTTAAGAGGGAACGGCATAAACATAAGCAATAACAACCATGGTACAGTCTATGTCTATAATAACATAGTTTATAAATGTGCCCTGGGGCCTGATTTTGTCAATGGTTCAACTGATTATAATGGCATACTTATAGGTTGGGGTGATGCAACAATTTATTTATACAATAATCTTGTTTATGATTGCGGCTATAGCGGAGGAGGCTCAGATACTGGTTTATTTGCTATAAAAAGTGCTTTTGTTGGAACAATATACCCCAGAGATAATATTTTCTATTCAAACGGACAAGCTTATGAACCTTATATGTCTGCTAACAGTGTTAGTCCTTCGAACGGCGCCTACAAAAATGTTTTCTACGGTAAAGGTGTAGCTCCATCTTGGGACACTGCAGCTGTAAATTCAGATCCCAAATTTGTAAATTTAGGTAGTTATGACTTTCATCTGCAATCAACTAGCCCTGCAAAAGATGCGGGATATGATACGACTTCTATTGCTGCAAGAGATTATGATGGCATTGCAAGGCCGCAAGGTGCTGGAGTTGATATAGGGGCGTATGAGTATGATAGTGGTACGCCAGCGAATAATGCACCGGTATTAAATTCAATCGGCAATAAATCGGTAAATGAGAATGCATCATTAGATTTTAATCTCAGCGCTACAGACGCAGATGGGGATACCTTAACTTATTCAGCTTCAGGATTACCTACAGGCGCAACATTAAATAGCTCAACCGGCGCATTTAGCTGGACGCCAAGTTATTCTCAGGCGGGTAGCTATAGTGTAACTTTTACTGTAAGCGATGAACATAGCGCAAGCGATTCTGAAGCGATTACAATTACAGTAAATAATGTTAATCGTGACCCTGTGCTTGCTGCTATTGGTAATAAAGCTGTGGCTGAAAATTCAGCTTTGACTTTTACAGTTAGCGCCACAGATGCAGATAGCGATGCATTAACCTATTCTGCAAGTAGCTTGCCTTCAGGAGCAAGTTTTAATACATCAACGCACGTTTTTAGCTGGACTCCGGACTACACTCAATCAGGAAGTTATGCGGGTGTGCATTTTGCAGTTACAGATGGTAGCGTAACAGACACTGAAGATATAACCATAACCGTAAGCAATACTAATCAGGCTCCGGTTTTAGCCGCAATCGGAAATAAAACAGTAACGGAAAATTCTACACTTACATTCACAGTTAGCGCCACAGATGCAGATGGCGATACCTTGACTTTATCTGCTAGTAGTTTACCCAGTGGAGCATCCTTTAATATTGGCACCGGTGTATTTAGTTGGACGCCCGGGCTTAACCAAGCAGCTACATATGCAGGCGTGCACTTTGCAGTAAGTGATGGAAGTTTAACTGATACCGAAGATATAACTATAACCGTGAATAATAATAATCAAGCGCCGGTTTTAGCGGCAATTGGTAATAAATCTGCTAATGAGAATGCGACTCTTACTTTTAACATTAGCGCTACAGATGCAGATGGCGATACCTTGACTTATTCGGCTACGGGTTTACCTTCAGGGGCAAGCATTAATAGTTCTACAGGAGCATTTTCCTGGACCCCGGATTATACGCAAGCAGGTAACTATAGCGTTACTTTTAACGTAAATGACGGCCATGGCGGAACAGATTCCGAGGCAATTACCATAACCGTAAGCAATGTGAACAGGGCACCGGTTTTATCATCCATAGGCAATAGAAGTATAGCTGAGAATTCAGCTTCAAGTTTTACGCTGAGCGCCACAGACCCCGATGGAGATAGCTTAGCCTATTCTGCAAGCAGCCTACCCAGCGGTGCATCATTTAATACTTCAACACGCGTCTTTACCTGGACGCCAAATTACGATCAAGCAGCAGCATATGCCGGAGTGCATTTTGCAGTAAGCGATGGTTCTTTAAGCGACACTGAAGATATAACTATAACTGTTACCAATACAAATAGAGTACCGGTATTAGCTGCAATCGGCAATAAAAATGTAACCGAAGATTCTAATCTGGCTTTTACTATCAGTGCCACAGATGCCGATGGGGATAGTTTAACTTATTCTACGGGAACTTTACCGGCCGGCGCAACCTTTAATACTACCACCAAAGCATTTTCCTGGACCCCTGACTATACTCAAGCCGGTGCGCATACAGTTACTTTTAGCGTAACTGATACTAATAGCGCATCAGATTCCGAAGCTATTACTATTACAGTGTCTGATAGAGATACGCAGCCTCCTTATGTAGAAGGGATGAAGCCCGAAAATGAAGAAGTGCAGGTTCCCGTAAATACCAATATTGTTTTTCATCTGAAAGATGCGGGGCAAGGTGTAGATAAAAACACCATCTCTTTGAGCGTGCAGCGCGAAGGGGATGCCAGCGCCACTAATATCATTGTCAATGGAGTAAGCCAGCTGAGCGCATATACTCATAACGTAGTGATACAAGGCACAGCTAGTGATTACGTTGTCAGTTACGACCCGCCTAACGTAAAGAGATACAGCTTTAGATATGAACAGGGGATTACTATGAGAATTAATGGCCGCGATTTAGACGGTAATACTATGGCAACTCAAACTTCCTCTTTTACCACTGCAATGATGTTCCGCGGCCGTAATATAAAGGTGCATACAACAACCAATCGGGCAAATGCAGCAGGTGCAACTGAAGTAAATCAGGATAATTCCTCAATAGCTACGAGCAGTGACGGAACAAATATTTATACGGTTTGGCAGGAGGATAACACAGGGATCTGGTTTAATAAATCCACTGATAAGGGCGATAGTTTTGGCCAAGATATAAATATAAGTTCGGGTATTTCCGGCACCAATAGGAATCCTGCCATGGCAGTTGATGGCTTTGATAATATATATGTTGTTTGGGAAAATGAGGATGCCCAAGGAAATATAGATTTGTATTTTGCCAGAAAGCTGAACGCCGAGCAGAATTTTAGCGTTGCAGTTATTCCTATTGATACGCATTTGGGCCTGTCTACAAAACAGACTCAACCGTCTTTAGATGTTAGCAGTGACGGCGCGCAGGTAGTAATCAGCTGGATTAATGAAAATAATAGTGTCTATTATGCCAAATCCAGTGATGGCGGAAGCAGCTTATGGCAGATTGCTGCAGGTGCAATTAAACGGGTGGACGGCGCCAGTGCTACTTCGCCTATGTACCCTTGCGTGAAAATAGATGCCAGCGGCAACAATAAATATGTTGCTTGGAACGCAGTGAAAAACGGAAGTAATAAAATTTACCTTAATAAACTTAATAGCAGTGATACAAGAAGTTTTAGCGCTGACCTGCAGATAAATGATAATGCTAATTATAATGCTACCCGGCCTTGGTTAGCTATCCGTCCGGGAACAGAGGATGCAGAAACCAAAGTTAATCTTTGCCTGGCATGGGAGAGCGATGACGGCACAGATAAGGATATTTATTTTGACAAGTCCATTGACGGCTCAACATGGGGAACTGATATACAGGTTAATGAAGATGCCGAGGCTCCCAAGGAGCAGAAACAACCTAAAGCTGTAATGGATAGCGATGGAAATATCTTTGTAGTTTGGAGCGATTTTAAAAACGCAGACTGGGATATTTATTTTGCCAATTCCATAGATAATGGCATAAGTTTTAAGACAGGTAATATAATTAACGCAGATGCCGGTACTAGCCGACAGGATAAGCCTTCGGTATATTTAAACTCCAGCGGAAATGATTTCTGTCTATCATGGACAGATTATAGGGATAATCTCGGGGAAATTTATTTCAACCGCAATTCGCTGATTGACTACGATAATAACAAGGAAAGCTTGGTCAATGATAGTACCGGAGGAATAGTCACTGCAGGTGCAACTACGCAAATTGAAAAAGCAGAAGCAACAATACCGGGAAACGTATTGCAGGTTCCCACCAATGTCAGTATTAGTAAAGTTTATAGCCCTCCGCCATTTCAGAACGGAGACACTCAAGTGAACAAAGTAGTGGATTTTGGCCCGGGCGAAACTAATTTTAACCAGTCGGTAAGAATCAAGATACCTTACACCCAGGCAGATTTAGACAGCGCAGGATTAAGCGACGCCAGTAAATTAAGAATTTACTACTACAATTTAAAGACCCTTTTATGGGAAAGGATTGATAACTCTTACATTGATACTACTAATAAAATAGTCTATGCCGATATAATGCATTTTTCAATTTTCGGTTTAGGATTTACTCCTGGTGGTGGTAGCGATGGAGGAGGAGGTGGCGGTGGTGGTGGAGGCGGTGGCGGTGGCGGATGCTTTATTGCTACAGCTGCTTATGGCTCAGCTGATGTTAAAGACGTGCTAATCTTAAGAGAATTCCGGGATAAATACCTTTTGACCAATGAATGGGGTAGGGAATTTGTAAAGTTCTATTACAGGCATAGCCCACCAGTCGCGGATTATATTAGGGATAAAGAAGTTTTAAAGAGGTTGGTGAGATGGGGATTAAAGCCGATTGTGCAAGCTGTAAGCCAGCATAGGGGGGCAAAATGACACATCATACCGGAATGATTATCAGTAGTTTAGTAAGTTTAGCCATGACATTTCAGGGTTGGGCTTTTTTATCTAAGCCCAAAGTTATTTTAAATCAAGATGTTATGACTCAAGAGGCTTTATTTAATAAGGTGGCTACAGTTATGCAGGCTCCAAGCTTCAAGCTTCAAGATGAACAAGAAGCCGCTACTTTTGATACTACGCAGGGAAAAGAGTTACAATTAGAGCTCTTAGGGACCGCTATTAGTAATGTTAAGGATCCCATTGCCTTTATAAAAGACCTATCCTCTAATAAACAGGGGATATACAGGCTAGGGAGCGTCATAGGAGAGGCGAAAATCACCGGCATTACCATAGGTGAGGTGGCCTTGGATATAAACGGCAGAAAAGAAACCTTAAAATTAAGCCGCAGGGCCATGGCTTGGGCAAATAGGAATAAACAAAGCCCTGCCATCCTCTCAGCGTCCGGTGATAGGATAGTGGTAAGCAAAAACGGGCTTTTAAATGAGTCGGATAATATTCTAAATGCCTTACGCAATGTCAAGGTGAAGCCCTATTATCAGGCAAAACAAGTCTTGGGGATGATAGTTGAGGGGGTTCCGGAAAACAGCATAATTACCGACGCCGGGATCCGTAATAAAGATATTATCAAAAGCGTGAACAATCAAAAGATAGATAGCTACCAAAAGGCGCTTCAGGTATTTAACAAAGCCCGTAGCCAATCAGAAGTAAAGGTAAGTTTATCCAGAGATGGCCAGGTTAAGAATTTAAGCTATTATATTAGCAAGTAATAATGGGGTCAGATTTATTTTTTGCCCTAATAAATAATTCTGACCCCATTTTGGACCCCATTTTCTGTTAATCCTCCCCAAAAAATTCCCTGTTAGATTTTACCACTTCTTACGTCTATTATGAGTAGGAGGTGATTAAAAATGGCGAATCCCGTTTCAGTAGAAATAATTTCTACTAAGATTTTATTGATCAGAGGTAAGAGGGTTATGCTGGATAAGGATTTGGCTAGGCTTTATGAGGTAAGCACTAAAAGGCTTAATGAACAGGTAAAAAGGAACAAAAAGAGATTTCCGGAAGACTTCATGCTTCAGTTAACAAAAGAAGAAGCAGATTCTTTAAGGTCGCATTTTGCGACCTTAAATAGTATGAAGGTAAATAACGGGGTCAGATTTGTTTTCTGCCCTAATAAATAATTCCGACCCCGTTTTCCCCGTTTTCGCGACCCCCGTTTTCTCGCTTTCTCAGGTAAAATTAATTTCCTTGACAAAATAATCAGTTATGGTAATTTATTACCATAACCATGGTGAAAAGATGATATCCTTACGTTCAAAGGTGGCGATAAAATTACTTGATTATTATTTCCTTAACCCGGATTCCCAGCATTACATTAATGAGCTGGCAAGGATTTTAGAGCTTGATCCTAAAAATACCGAGACCAAGCTTAAAGAATTTGAAAAAGAAGGCCTTTTTAAAAGCGAATTTCGCGGAAAGGAAAGATATTTCTTTCTTGAAAAGGATAATCCCGTTTTGGAGCATTACCGTCAGATTTTCCTAAAGACCCATGGTATAGAAAAAAGGCTTAAAGATATGCTGTCCAATATCAAGGGGCTTAAGGAGGCGTATATATTCGGTTCATACGCAAGCAATAAGATGGATTCCTCAAGCGATATTGATATCTTGGCTATAGGTTCGCACTCGGTTCTGGAGTTGCAGAGGCTCATCGCTAAATTGCAGAAGGATACTGGCAGAGAATTCAATGTAACGAATTTAAGCCTAAAGGAATTCGAGGCAAAGAAAAAGGATAAAGATCCTTTTATAAATAGCGTCTTTAAAACCAAGATTATAAAGCTCATATGATTAACTTTGAAAGTCAATACTTTCAAAAACTGGCATTTAAAGAGGAACAAATTGAACAATTCTTAAAGTCCGCCTTGCATGATCTTGAAATAGCTGGAACATCGGATATTCCGGATGTCATTTTTAAATTCAGTTATGATGCTCTCATAAAATTGGGTATCGCGTTAATCGCCAAAAAAGGATATAAAATAAGGAGTACAACTGGCCATCACGTCAAGATACTGGAGAAACTGAGCCAGATACTTAGAGAAGAAAATATCCTTGTACTTGGTAATAAGATGAGGCAGGAGCGCAATTTTAATCTTTATGACGGGAGATTTTTTGTGGGAGAGAAGGATAGCCGTGAGTATTTAGATTTTGTAAAGAGCGTTTTTAAAAAAGCGGATATAAGATAGTTATCGTGAAAATCATTCTTTAGAGCTTTAAGAAAGTCTGATTGGTAACAAGCAGGTTGTAACTGTAATCTCCGTTAAATACTTACGGAGATTTTTTATTTGTGGCAATACTTGTCAATTGCTATCAATGATTACCTCTGATGGACACTTTTTGGACACCAATAATAATGGGGTCAGATTTATTTTCTGCCCTAATAAATAATTCTGACCCCGTTTCTGACCCCGTTTCTTAATGAAACTTTCACTTGACAATTATAGGACATATGGTACATTCTTAGTGATGGTAATAATAGGACTAATGTCCTATTATATTTAAAGGTGGCTAAATGCAAGGTTATACGCCTAGCGATAAAGAGAAATTAAAGAAGATTCTTAAAGAGACCGGTGTTTCTCGTTCCGAGCTGGCCAGACGCTTGGAAGTAAGTTATAAAACCATATATCGCTGGTTAGATAAAAGTGTACAGCCTCACCTTGCGCAGTCCCGCGATATTGACCAGCTATTTAAAGAATATGTGGATATGAGAGGGGTAGTTCTGGCCCTAAAGAAAAAACTTAAAGGCCCTATTAAAATTTTAAAAGCAGATAAAAAGATAAGAGATAAATTTTTTCTGGAAATGACCTATCATTCAAATGCCATAGAAGGCAGCCGTATGACCAGAAAAGAAACACAAAACGCCTTTGAAGGAAAGAAGGTCAAGGGTAAAGAGATATTTGAAGTGTTAGAAGCGGTAAATCATAAAAATGCCTTAGAATTTCTGTTAGAGAATATACGCCCCAATTTTAAAATTAATGAAAAATTTATTTTAAAACTTCATGAAATCGTTATGTATAATTTTAACAATAAATTACCCGGAAAATACAGGACCGGCTTTGTGAATTTAACTAACACAGAAATACCTCTGCCATCGGCACAAGAAGTCCCACTTAGGATGGGTAAGTTGCTGAAAGGGCTAGATAGTTATGGAAAAGACCCTATAGGCAAAATCGCGCAGGCCCATTATGAGTTTGAAGCGATTCATCCTTTTTTTGACGGTAATGGCAGGGTAGGCAGGTTGATTATGATTACGCAATTATTAAGCAGAGGTTTTCCGCCGGCAATCATCCGGGTTGAAGACCGCTATAAATATTATACGGCATTAGGCAGGGCTGATGCCGGAGATTCCCGCAATATTATCCAGATGATTTGCGACAGTATCATAAAAGGATACGAATTTTTAACTGGAACACAACTATCGGTATGATATAATAATTATTTGGAGCGGATAAAATAAAAGTGAAAAATTACGGGATATATATAACGGATAATTTTATCAGGTTTGGAAGGACTGCGCTAAATTTACAGAATGAGACTACTATCAGAGAGCAGGAAATTAATATTGCCTTTTTAAAGGAAGCAGAAATAGTTATAGCTATAAAAAAATTCCTCAAAGAAAACAGGTTTTCCTCTGAGAATCTCACCCTGATAATGCCCCGCACACAAGCAAGCCTCAGGTATCTCAAAGTTGCCTCTCTAGATGACAATGAAATTAATCAAAAGGTTATAGAGGAGTTAAATAAACAATTTCCTTATAAATCAGAGGACCTAATTATTGATTATACCGTGCTGCAGAAGAGCGAAGACGGCAATACCCATCTTATGTTGGTAGCAATCCAAAAGGAAATTATCTTAAAGCAATTAGCCGTAATCAAGCAGGCAGGTTTAGCGCCGGTTGATATTGAAGTAGGCAGCATTTCTTTATTTAATCAATTCTGCCAGGAAAACAGGATGCCTGCTGGGTATCTCTTGATTAATTTTGACGATTCATTCATAGAGATAATGTACATCAATGCCGGAAAGCTTATTTTTAGTCGCGTAGTAAATTTTACCGGCGTATTGGAAAAAGAGGAGTTTTTAAGAAACCTAAATGTAACTGTCACTCTCCTTAAAGACGAAAATAATCAAATCGATAAGATCGTCCTTAGTGGCCGGGGAGTGGATTTAGAGGAATTTTCCCGCAGCCTGCAAGAGGCCTTGCCGTACCTAGTAGAGATTGATGATACGCTCAATGTGATGAAGGCCTTGATATTGAAAGATAAGCCGGATATTTTGCGGATGGACCTTGTGCCGCAAGAAGTTACATTCCAGAAGAAAAGAGAGAAGAGCCAAAGGTCATTCTTTTATCTTATTACTTTAGCGCTTTTAAATTTATCTTTAATTGCCAATATAGTTTTCTTAAAAGTTAGGGCAAGGGAGGAATACTTATATCTGCTTAAGTTAGAAGTAAACAAAGCTGATGTCCAGACTGCGGCTTTACAGAAAAACATGCTCAAAGCCCAGTTACTACAAAATTATTCTAACTCCAATAGGCAAACCTTGGCATTATTATCTGAATTGTACCGCAAAGCTCCTGAAGGCCTGTATTTTAGTTCATTAAACATCTCCCAGAAAAAAATCCCCGCTACAATAGTGATTACAGGTAATGCCAAAGATTCACAAACGGTATTAAAATTTAATAATGCCTTAAAGGAGATTGATTTTATCCACAAAGCAGATATAGATTATATTACCAAACAGAGTTCGCAACAACAAGAAGCAGTGGAATTTAAAATAACTCTTGTGCTATGAAAATTACCCGGAAATTTAAAAAAAGGGAATTGATTTTAATCTGGATTTGCCTTATAATAATAGGGATTAAGTTGATAAGCGGCGCTGTTGACCGGGTAAACTCTAGCTTAAGTGAGTTAGAAACAGAGATAGCCCTTAACCAAAAGGAGCTACTAAGGTTAAACACGCTTTTTAGGCAATCTAAAGAATTAAATTTGCAATACCAAAAGCTGTTTTCTGGTTATAAAGAATTTAAAGATTCTGATAGCTTGCTGCAGGCAATCGCAAATATTGCCAAAAGAGTAAATATAAATATTCTGAATATAAAACCGGGTATAACCAAAGATGATGGTTTGTATCAAACCTATTCTGTGAAGGTGGATGTTCAGGACGATATATACAATTTAGCCAGATTTATGCAGGTATTAACTGATGAGTTAAAGAGCATAGATATAGAACAGCTGCAGATATATGCGCAGGCTAGTAAAGAAGAATTGCCCAAGGCAGGGATTTCCATTAATGCCGTGGCATTTAAAAAATGAAAGTGGAAAATTCTGTTTACAGAATAAATATATTTTTGTCCTTAGCGGCAATTGCGCTGGTGGGGTATTTAGCTTTAATCCGCATGCAGCCGTATTCGCCGCCGCCGTTGAGTGAAAAAAGATTTAAAAAGCAATCGAACGCCCTGCTTAAAAGTGGCTATGCTTTTGAAACAAAGATTTTCAAAACAAGACAGTTGTTCGGACAGCCGATAGAAGGAAAACCGCTTTCACCAGAAAAGGCCTTTGTGCTTTTGGGGATTTCTCTGGGAAATAGGAATTTGGCGATGATTAGGGATACTACAGAGAGCAAGGATTATTATTGTGTAGAGGGGGATAGGGTTGGGGTTTTTAAAGTAAAACAGATCCTCAAAGATAAAGTTATCCTGGAGTCTGAGGGGAATACATTGGAGATAACCCAATGAAAAAGGCTGTAATCGCCGTATTATTTATTATTTGCAGCATAGCCATCTGGCAGTATAAGGTAACGGCACAGAATTTATTGGAGAAAACCATTACCCTTGACGTCAAGGATATGGAGCTGGCTGATGTCTTAAGGATGATTTCTGACCAGAGCGGTTTAAATATAGTGTCCTCCAAAAATGTCAAGGGCCTGGTATCCATTAACTTGCAGGATACTCCCGTGGACAAAGCGCTGGATGCTATTTTAAAAGTAAATAATTGCGGTTACATAAAAGAAGGCAATATTATTCAAGTCTATACCTACCCCGAACTTACCCAAAAAGAACAATTCTCCCGTTTGGTTACGCGGGTATTTCGGCTGCAGAATGTCAAAGCCGTGGATTTAAAACAGACGCTTACTTCCTTGAAGTCAGAGAGAGGAAGGGTGGAGGTAGAAGGAAAAACCAATAGCGTAGTAGTTACCGATACCCAAGACTATGTCGATTCCATTGAGCAAGCTATCAAGGAGATGGACAAAAAATTTGAAACCAAAGTTTATAGATTAAGTTATGCCAAGCCTCAGGAACTGCAGAAAACTTTGCAGGGTGTTATTCCGCCGGCAGAAGGGGATGTTTTGGTAGATGAACGCACAAACAGCCTGATAGTTACGGCTTCTCCGGTGTTATTAACTAAGATGGATGCTATCATAACTAACTGGGATAAGCAGATTCCTCAGGTATTAATTGAGGCAAAGATTATGCAGGTAACCCTTGGTAAAAATAAATTCTTAGGCGTGGATTGGCAATATAAGAATCCCAATCAGCACACTCTTAGTTTTGGCGTAAAGGATCTGCCTCTTCCTACGGGAGTAAGTTATATTGAGCCTTTTAAAATCGGCGTCTTAGGGATTGATGATTATCAGGTTGCCTTACGCGCTTTGGAAAGTTCCAATGATGTTAATCTTATATCCAGCCCAAGTATCGTTACTTTGGATAACACCGAAGCAAAAATATTAATCGGTTCCAGCGAACCTTATGAAATATTCCATTTTGATCAATTTGGCAATGTGAACAGTAAAGAAACCAAATTTGTGGAGGTAGGGATAAAACTCGTCGTCACCCCTAAAATCGCCGAAGACGGATACATCACCATGACTATTCATCCGGAAGTTAGCTCTGCCCGCGCCGGGACCGTAACCCCCACTTCCTTAGCTGTGGATACCACAGAGGCAAGTACCACCATGATGGTAAAAGACGGCAATACCGTGGTCTTAGGTGGCCTAATCAAAGATGATAAACAAACTAACGTTGCCAAGATACCTATACTGGGGGATATCCCGATAATTAAATACGCCTTTCGTTATACTTATACCACTACTACCAAGAAAGAAATTATCATATTTATAACTCCCAGGATTATTAGCCCTAACAAAACTACTCCGCCATCTATGGTGAGAGAGATAGGCAGTGATAAAAGAGAGCAGGCAATAGAGAAGGCGTTGGAGAATACTAAGGGTAAAAAGCGGCGCAAACCTTAAAATATGAAAATTCGCATAAAAGATTCCCTTTGGATAATTAATTTGGCAATGTCAGCTTTACTGATGCTGGATGTTTTCTTAAGCGATTTACGGATGCAATCAGTATTAGATAAGCAGTTTTATTCCATTGAAATGCTTCCTGAGGCTAGTGTGCCGCTTGAGCCGCCAGATTTAGCTCTGGAAAAAATAGCGCAAGAAGATATCACACCAATCTTGCCACCTCTTGAGCTAAGGGGAACAATTATCGGAGAGCCCTCTTTGGCTTTTATTTACAATTCAAACGCAGATACCCATAAGGTCTATAAATTAAATGACACCATTGATGAGTTTAAAATAGTCAGCATTGTTCCCGCTAAAGTAATACTGGAAAAAAACGGCACTACCTGGGAATTGTTGCTTTCCGGACACATGGCATCTCCGGATAATTATCAAGCTGTGGTGATGAGTAGGCACGAGATGTTTAATGAGTTACCCAAGGTCAATGAATTACTGAGTAAGATAAAAATTTTACCCGCTCCTCGTCCGGAATCTGAGAAATTAAACGGTTTTCGCATTGATGATGTTCCCGCAGGAAGTATTATTGAAAAGGCAGGGATCAAAAGCGGAGATGTGATACATTCTGTTCAGGGCAATGTTTTAGAAAGCACGCAAGACGCTTGGAAGGCCTTCAATAACATCCGCAATCAGTCCTCTGTGGAAGTAGTATTGCTTAGAGGCAATATACCGGTAACCCTGAGATACCAAATCAGAAACTAACTTTTACCCCTCAAATTTGTTGCAAAAATCCCACTCTTTGTTTACATCCTACCCAATCATATCTTATTTATTTCCAATAAGTTAAATCATTTAATAATAGGTACCTTCCAAGTGCGTTGCTTTTAAGCAACAAAGGTAATTCCTGATAAGGAATGGCTGTTTTCTCCGGATTCCCCGCCGAAATCTTTTCTCATAACCTCTTTAATTACAAAGAGATAAAATCTTAAAAAAAGTTTTGATTGATTTGCAAAATTGGCACGAAAAATGCTATATATAGAGTATCATGAGAACTTTCTGGGGAATAATAAGAGAAATAGCCAAGGAAATTCGCGAACTAAAAAGGCAATACGATATATATTTCTTCGTACAAAAATATCATAGCCGCAGCCGCTACAGGATCAAATAATTTATAATGAAGAAAATCGTTTTAATTTTAATCTGTTTGGCCTTATTTTTGACTTTGGAGGCCTTATTTTTAGATAAGGCAATTTTTGCAGTTTCCTACCTGAACTATCCTTCAGTTAACAATGCACAAATCAGTAATTCCTATCCTATTGAATCCAAGCTAGAAGTTGCCCAGTTGCCCCCTTTAGAACATGCCAGAGCTCCGGAACCCAGCACTTTAATTTTGTTTTTAGGCGGAATCGCGGGAATTGCCGTGCGCTTTATCAGAAGAAGCTATGAGAAATTCAAAAGATATTCAGACTTATTATTAGCCAATTTAGGGGCTCTGCTGAGTTTACCTTTTTTTGTGCTGGCAGCAATCTTAATCAAATTAACTTCCAAAGGCCCCATAATCTACAGGCAAAATAGAGTAGGTCAGAAAGGTGAAATCTTTGGGATTTATAAACTGCGTACAATGGTGGTTGATGCCGAGAAAGAAACAGGGGCAGTTTGGGCTAAAGAGAATGATCTGCGTATTACTGCCGTGGGCAGGGTATTAAGAAAAACCCATATTGATGAGATTCCCCAGTTATTAAATGTAATCAAAGGGGATATGAGTATCATAGGGCCGCGGCCGGAGAGGCCGGAGATGGTAAGGAATTTTAAAAATCTCATTCTGGATTACGAAAAACGCCTGCAAGTAAAACCCGGAATCACAGGATTAGCACAGGTATTCCATAAATACGATGAAACCCTTGATGACGTAAAGAAAAAAATAAAATACGATATTCTTTATATTAGAAGTATGTGCTTGTTGGCAGATTTAAGAATCATGGCTCAGACTTGTTTTGTAGTATTGACGGGTAGGGGCGCAAGATAAATTAGAAAGCCACGGAAGAATATATGGTTGCCACAGCATTGCAAAAAAATGGGGCAAATCGTAATAGGTTTGCCCCATTTTTCTAGGCGCTTCGCCTTGACAAAGCACCTAAAATATGTTAAACTTAGTGAAATTTGCATGTTGAAAAAAATCAACATCCCTGAGAAAGCAATCTTAATGACCCATCACAAATCTGATTTAAGCTCTGCAAAAAAAGCCTTTAATTCTACTATAAAAACCTTCAAAAACAACCCAGCCTTAGTGGGACTACCCAATAAAGACGGCCACGGCTTTATTAAAGGAGTTGGAGAAAAAATGAAAGAAACAAAAGCTGTTGCCCCTCTTAATACCAATAACCCAATTAGGGAATTTTTAGCTAACACCCTTAACGAAATAATGTGTTTGGTAGGAGCAGAGTGCGGTTCGCTATTTCTTTTTGATTTGGAACGCAATGAACTGGTGTTAGATTCTTTTCAAAACTCCACCCATATTCCTGTTTGCGGATTAAGGCGTAAGGTAGGGGAGGGGGTTTCCGGAAAGGTAGTTGAGCTAAAGACCCCGGTCTTAGTCAGGAACATTGATCAAGACCTGCGTTTTAAACGTAATGGCTTTAAGCATTACCATACTAATTCTTTTATTTCTATTCCTTTAATAGCTAATAACAGCATCATCGGGCTGATAAATATCGCAGATAAAGCTTCGGGAGAGCCTTTTATAGAGCGGGATTTTGAGTTTGCGGTCACCATAGCCAAATATTCCTGCAAGGCAATGGAACATTTACTCAAGCCTAAAGGAAAAAACGACACTATATTAGAAAAGTATGCCACGGTAGGTAAGCTTGCGGCGGGGGTAGTGCATGAGGTGAATAACCCTCTGGATGGGGTAATCAGGTATGCAAATATTCTTTTAGCGCAGATGGATAATAATCCTGCGGCCAGAGAATATATTTTAGAGATGAAGAAAGGGTTAAGCCGTATTGCCAACACCACTAAAACGCTGCTACAATTTTCCCATCAGGTCAATTCCAACCACCCCAAACAATATTTAGATTTATATGAGATAATAGATGAATCTTTAATATTGCTCAGAGACAAGATTAACGGCAGCATCCAGATAAATAAGAAATACCAAAAGCCTCTGCCGCGTATTTTAGATTTGGGTATTTCCCATGTGGTAATAAATCTTATTAAGAACGCCCTTGATGCTATGCCGGAAGTAGGCAGATTAGATATCACAACCGGTATTAAAGACAGCATGTTGGAGATACGTTTTAAAGATAGCGGCTACGGCATACCCGATGAGATTATGGACCATATCTTTGAGCCGTTTTTCACCACTAAAAGCAAAGACAAAGGCACTGGTTTAGGCCTAGCCATCTGTAAAGAGATAATCGATAGATACGAAGGCAAGATAGAAGTGCAGAGTTTCGCCGATAAAGGAAGTGATTTTACGGTTTCAATCCCGGTAAAATACTTAGAAAATGTATAATAACGGAAGGCATATTTTAATAGTAGATGATGAACCCTTAGTCAGGCGTTCATTGAGCGAGCTCTTGACTCTTTCCGGCTATGCCGTAAGCACTGCCAGCGACGGAAAAGAAGCCCTGAATTTGCTGAAAAGCTATGACGCCGACATTATAATCACCGATATTAAGATGCCGCAGATGGATGGCATTCAACTTTTAAGGCAGATAAGGTCTCTTAATCGCGACATACCGGTTATCTTGATTACCGGTTATGCCAGCATTGAAAATGCAGTAGATGCAATGAAGGAAGGGGCTTATGATTATGTCACTAAGCCTATAGTGGATAGCGAAATAAAGATTGTCCTAGACAGATTAATTAAACAAAGGCAGCTTTTAGAAGAAAACATAAAACTTAAAGAGCAGCTTTCTGCCGGATCACGGGACAAATTTCATGAGATTGTCGGTAAAAGTGCAAAGATGCAGAAGATTTATACCCTCATTGAGGCCATAACCGCCACCCGGGCAAATGTCCTTATTCACGGAGAAAGCGGGACCGGAAAGCGTTTAATCGCCCATGCCATACATAATTGTAATGAGCAGGAACGCGGTAAACCATTTATAGAGGTAAGCTGCGGGGCTTTAAGCGAGACATTATTAGAGAGTGAATTATTCGGCCATGTCAAAGGAGCTTTTACTAGTGCCATAAAAGATAAGGCCGGCCGTTTTGAATTAGCCAGCGGCGGCACAATATTCTTGGATGAAATAGATGCTTTTTCACCCGCCTTACAGGTCAAGCTTTTAAGGGTGCTTCAGGAAGGGGAATTTGAAAGGGTGGGGGACAATAAAACTATAAAAGTAGATATCAGAGTAATCGTGGCGACCAACCAGAACCTGCAGGAATTAATCAAACAAGGTAAATTCCGCAAGGATTTATATTATCGTTTGAATATTATTTCTATTGCAGTGCCGCCACTAAGAGAGCGTAAAGATGATATCCCGTTATTAATCATAGATCTGATCAAAAAACACTCCAAGCATATCAGTAAAAAAATTGAAGGGGTAAGCAAAGAGGCCCTTTCTAAATTTACGGATTATGACTGGCCCGGTAATATAAGGGAGCTGGAGAATGTGATAGAGCGCGCGATAATTTTAAGCAAAGGGCCAATGATTAATGTAGAGGACCTGCCGGATTTTTTCCATAACCTGGAAGAAACAAAAGAGCCTTGCACGGACGATAAGTTAAGGCTGAAAGAGGCGTTAAGGAGCCCGGAAAAAAGTTTAATATTAAAAGCGCTACAGTCCACAAGCGGCAACCGTAACGAGACCGCACGTATTTTAGGAATAAACAGGACGACACTTTATAAAAAAATGCAGAAATTTGGTTTATTAAAGACTTCTAAAAATAATGGAACTCAGCAGTAACGAGAGTTTTGGGAAGGCGCAGATATCTTTTAGGGATTTAATTGATATTAAAGAATGGCAGAAAATTCAGGATCAATTTTCTGCGGTTACTGATGTCAGCCTGCGCACGGTAGATATAGAAGGTAATTATATCGCCCCACCCAGCAAAGAAAATAGGCTTTGCGGGGAATTACTTAAGAGTAGGCAGCATAAGGATGCTTTGTGCGGGCTTTGCCTACCGACTTTTTTAGGTGGGCACGGAGTAGTAGATAGGAATTTAAGTTATTGTTGCCATGCCGGGCTTTATAATTTTTTAGCTCCGGTAAGGTTGGAGAAAGAAAAAATCCTTGGTTATATGGTGCTGGGGCCGGTGGTTTTGGTAATGCGTAAGTCCAAGGAGGAATACCGTAAAGCAGCCGAAGAATTAGGATTAGATTTAGAAAGTTTCTGGAGCGCGATTTTAGAGTTAAAGGTAATATCATTTCAGGGCGTACAATCTCTTATAGCGCTGATTAAGGATGTTGCCGAAGATGCTGTGGAATTTGCTTATAGGGCTAAAATGGAAGCGAAAGAGGTTCTGACTATTGACGCGGTAAAATCAAAACTTAGGGGACTTTTAGATATATTGTTGGATGTGGCGTTTGAAATAAGTGGTGCGGATATCGGCTCAATAATGTTTATGGATAAAAATACCGATACCTTAAGTATTCAAACCTCCCGCGGCATACCCGATGAAGTGGTAAAAAATACTAGCGTCAAAGTAGGAGAGGGCATTTCCGGTATGGCAGCAGAGAGGGGAGAGCCCTTATTAATAGACGATGATATAAGCGACAACAGGATTAGGCCTTATTTACGCCGGCCTTACATAAACTCTGCCATGGTCCTTCCCTTAAAGATAGAAAACAGAGTAGTAGGCGTGATGAATTTAGGGGCTTTGAAAACTTCTGCAGTAAAATTTGATTCAAATAACTTAAGCCTGATAAATAGGCTGGTAGATCTCGCCACAATAGCAATCCATTCTTAAAAACGGGGTCAGAATTATTTTTAGTTAGATTTCCCCTTCCCCTACGTCTTAATGAAACTTTTCCTTGACAAAATAAAGAATATATTGTATATTTTAATACAGATAATTGTATAGATATATACAAATAATTGTATGGAATATCTAATCGATAAACAAGGATTGCTGGATAGAATTAGCGCCTGGGATGGCTTTTTCAAAAAAAAAGTGCATTTGATTGCCTGTGGCGGAACTGCCTTGACGCTTTTAGGCTTGAAACCATCTACTAAGGACGTCGATTTAATAGTACCAAATTTGGATGAACACGATTATCTGATTAGTATTTTAAAACAGCTAGGATATAAATCAGCAAGCGGCTGGGGATGGCAAAGAGAAGATGGTTTCATATTTGATTTATTTAGAGGCAAATCCGTGCATACTACCGAGTTATTAGAGTCTCCCTTAGATAAAGGTAATAATTCTTTGATTAAGGAGTTTAGCAGGATTTATCTTGGGGTTTTGAATTATTACGATATTATCATAAGCAAATTATTTAGGGCGACACAAGTAGATATAGATGATTGCCTGTTATTGATAAGAAATAAAAAGAAAGATATAAACATCAAACGCTTAGAGGCACGCTTTAGAGAAACCGCATCCTTTGACATTTCTGAAGATAAGGCAAATAAGAATCTCGAGCATTTCTTAAATATTCTAAATAAAGAGGGCTTGCTAAATGAAAAACGATAGTCTCTTAAAAAGAGTTGCTGCTTTAGGTTTCTCTCTTTTTGGTATGGAAGAAGACCAAAACGCAAATTTAACTCTGGCAGATATAGTTAAAACAAGGGATCTGCGTCTATGGGAAGGATTTCCCGTGGTATTAGCAAATAGCGCAGAAAAAGGATCATTCGACTACGGCAAAGTTAACCGGTGCCTAAAAAAGCCTTTTGACAAATTGTATTTAGCTTCGCTCATGAGCATGTCGCTTGCGCTTTATAGATTCTTTAATCTAAAATTTCCCTGGGCTAATGAATTTTATAAATCGCTTTCAAGCAATAAACGACAAGAATGCGGAAAATTTTTAGAACAACTCAAGAATGACGGTAATCTTAATGTTGCCGGGCGCGAAATGTCTAGCCAGCGATTAAAAACCGTATTCAACAATTACTTTAACAAACTAGAGGCTAAATTAAATGAATTGCTCTCGGTGAAAGATGAGTTGAACTTAGAATATTCATTATCACAAGTTTTTTCTCCGAAGCAAAAAGAGCTATTCTTAAAGAAGCTCAAGCGGGAAAAATTAACTAAAACTGAAAAAGAGTATTTTTCGAGAGTAGTAAAAAAGAAGGTTTTGGCTTTAGCCAATCCAGAATTGCATCGCTTATCCCAAAAATTATTAGAATAACTTAGAAGGAAACGGGGTCAGAATTATTTTTAGTTAGATTTTCCCTTCCTATACGTTAAATTTCCCTTGACAAAGTATACATAATAATGTATATTTTTATTGGAGGTGTAAAATGACTATAACTATCCCTTTAACAGAACTACGGCCAAAATTACCCAAGATAATGGATAGGCTATCTAAGTATTTTGACCGTTATGTTATCACGCGCCATGGCAAGCCAGAAGCAGTTATGCTCTCTGAAGAGGATTACGAAAGCCTTTTAGAGACCTTAGATATTCTCTCTGATCAGAAATTAATGAAAGATATTAAAAAGGCAAAGGAAGATTTTAGAAAAGGCAAAGGCATTCCTTGGGAGAAGGTAAAGCGAAAGTTGGGCCATGTATAATATTGAGATATCTCCCATTGCTTCAAAATTCTTAGAGCGTTTCGAAAAAAGCAATAAAAATATATCCCAACGGATAGTAAGGGCTATCGACAGCCTCAAAATTAACCCATTTATAGGTAAGAAGTTAATAGGCGAGTTAGTCAACTTTAGGTCGTTAAGAGTGGGTGAGTACCGTATTATTTATATTATAATTGAGAAAAGAGTTTTAATCCAAGTAGTCAAAATAGCCCATAGAAGAGAAGTTTATAGATAAGCGCAAGAAACGGGGTCTGACCCCGTTTTTATTATCTTTCTCTACGGAAACTAGAGGAGAGGATTTTGAGCTCTTCGCGGTATTTGGCGACTGTGCGCCGGCAGATATTGAGGTTATTTTCGGTATTGAGGATTTTTACGATATCTTCATCGCTTAAAGGGTGTTTTTTATCTTCCTTATCCACGCATTCCTTAATCAACCGTTTAGCATAATTAGAGGATTGAGACTGTCCGTTTTTATCATTCAGATGGCTGGAAAAAAAATCCTTGAGGGCAACTACCCCAAAAGGAAGTTTGGCGTATTTATTCATTATCGCCCGGCAGACCGTAGATTCGTGCATTCCTATTTTTTGAGCTATTTCACCAAAGGTGAGCGGCTTTAAATGGGATAAGTCGCTTTTAATAGCATCCTGCTGAATTTCTGTAATAGCTTCCACGATCTTTCTTAAAGTAAATTTTCTTTTAGATACTGCCCGAAGCAGAGCAAGGGCAGTAGCAAGCTTGGTGCTTAAGAACTCTTTAGTCGCAGGATCAAGGTTATTGTTTTTGAGCATATTCTTGTAGTCTTTATTAATGTTTACTGTAGGCATATCCTCATCGTTAATAGCAATTTCAATTTCGTCATCATGCTCATCTATGATGATATCGGGAATGACATTTTGTATTTCTTCGGCAGAGTAATTGCGTCCGGGCTTGGGGTCAAATTTAGTAATCTTTTTTGCCGCAAACTCAATTTTATCCTGAGGCTCTTTTAGGGCCTTGGCAATGAGGCCGTAGTTTTTTTTGGCTACGTCTTCTAAGTGATTCTCTACGATTTTTATCAGGAGGGGGTCAATTTCACCAGCCAAGTTCATCTGTATAAGCAAACATTCAGAAACGTTTCTTGCAGCTACGCCCGCAGGCTCAAACTGTTGGATTAATTTTAGGGCATGCGCAGTTTCCTCCGGAGTTGTCTTTAAGACAGCGGTTATTTCTTCCAAGGTGGCCTTAAGGTAGCCGTTTTCATCAATATTACCTATAATCTCCTGGCCAATGCGGTACTCTTCATCAGTTTCTGCAAACATCCCTAATTGCCTAAGTAAAATATCCTGCAAAGTCTCTTTTTTACTGATTAAACTTAGCCTAAAATCTAAGCCTGCCTGAGCGGTTGGGCTGAGGTTATTTTTGATAGGAGAGAGGCGTGGCTTTTCTTGTTCTTCCAGAAAAGGGTTATTCAGGAGCTCGGAATCAATCAGCGCCTTTAAATCCATCAAAGGAAGAGCAAGGATTTTCAGGGATTGATTAAGTTCCGGAATCAGTAATCTTCTGAGTTCAATTTTCTGCTTGAGTTCCATATGTCTAAGTATAACATATAAAAGTTGGATTTCGCCAGCGCTTTAGAAAATTTCCCTTGACAGAAAGGAATATCGGGTGCATACTCATAATAAATAGGGCGTTAAAAGTAAGTAAGTTTAGGTAAGTAAGCTTACGACGAGGTTGAAAATGAAAGCAAGAGGCAGACCCAAGAAATACAGAATAGTGCATCATGACCCCAGAATTAGCCAATTTAGCCCTAGGGGCAGGCCCGGCAGGCCTGATGAGGCCAATCTTACCATGGATGAGTATGAGGCCATAAGGCTGATGGATTTTATGGGCCAGAGCCAAAAAGAGGCAGCCAAGCTAATGCAGGTATCCCAGCAGACCGTCAGCCGGATCCTAAAGAGGGCGCGTAAAGTAATAGCTGATGCCATAGTCAACGGAAAGATAATCAAGATTCAAGGAGGCAGCTACGTAATTACTTCTCGCAAACAAGATAAAAATGCAGAAAATAGCTAATTTGACAAAAGGGGAACTAACTTCGTTGTATATAGGTAAAAGGCATTCCTTAGAGGATATTGCTAGGATCTATGGAGTTTCTCGGGTTGCTATTTATAAAAGGCTTAAAAAGTATGGAATAAAACAGCGCTCTAAATCAGAGGCTAGAATTGAAGCCCAAAAGCAGGGCAAATTACCGCAAGATTTCTTTGATATAAATGATAATTTTTTTAACGATTGGTCTGCGGAAATGGCATATGTGCTGGGTTTGATTATCACTGACGGTTGCATCTCAAAGACAGGCACAATATCCCTTTGCATGAACGATAAAGATTTACTTGAGAAAGTTAAAAATACGTTGGGTTCAACGCATAAAATTGAGCCATCTAAGCACCAGGACAATCTGCATATTTTTCGCTTTGCAAGGGAAAATATGGTAGAAAGATTAAAAGCCTTAGGCGTAATTCCTAAAAAGAGCCTTGTGGTTAAATTTCCTGAGGTTCCCAAGGGTTATTTGCCGGATTTTATTAGGGGCGTTTTTGATGGCGATGGCAGCGTTTTCTTTGATAAGCGCCGGCCAAAATTTCCCTTAAGGTCAAAATTTGTCAGTAGTTCGCAGGTTTTTATAGAGGAATTGCAAAAAGTTCTTGAGGCTCTAGGTATGCCTAAAAGGACAATTTATAAACAAAAAACTATAAATGGATGGAGTTATATGTTTATATATGATCATAAGAATAGTACAGAATTATTTGAAATTTTATATAAAAATACCCAAAATGGGCTGTTTTTAGAACGCAAATATAAGCGATTTTTAGAAGGCCTAAAGGAGGTTTAAATGGATAAAGAGCTGGAAGAGTGGTATAAATTACACAAACTTCATTTCTACAGCGGCAGTTACCAAACCAAAGATTTGGCTAACTTTCTAGGCATAAGCCCCAGGACAATCCAGAGGTGGCTTAAAGAAAAGTCTAAGCCAAGCAAAGAACAATTGGCGCATATTAAGAGATATTTGGCAGAAAACGACTTAAAAGCTTCCTTAGAGACATGATTTTTTATTTCCCTATTGATGTCGCACTAGTGCCTATAATGTATCTTATGTTAACTTGGCTATATTGGAGAAATATCTCTATCTGCTTGATTTATAATGAGTTAATTAGGGCTGGTATTTTCCTGTGAATAAGCTCGATTTGACTTACTTACTTTTACTTAAGTATTTTAAGCTTTACATATTTACACAGATATTGACTTTTTAGATGAGCGGGGAGCGTTTGGTAAGATCTTGGTGCGGGTCCCTCCTGCTTGCCTTAAAAATCCATAGTCCCGTCAATTGCCACTACAGTGCCATCAGCTAACAGGTCAAGCATGGTTTCTACGATTTGCGGGTCAAACTGCGTTGCGCAATTAACCTTTAACTCCTGTATAATTAATTCTTCGGCTAAAGGGTTACGATAAGGCCTTTTTGACCTCATAGCATCAAAGGAGTCGGCTACTGCCATGATGCGCGAACCTATGGGTATTGCCGTGCCTCTGATTCTACCGGGATAGCCGTTGCCGTCATAGCGTTCGTGGTGGTGCAGGATTATTTCCTTTTCTTTGTTTAAGAATGTCAAAGGCCCCAGTATATCTATTGCTGCCTGAGGGTGCTTTTTTATTTGTACCCAATCTTCATTAGTTAAAGGCTCTATTTTATGTAATATGGAGTCTGGGATTAGGGTTTTGCCGATATCATGCAGGATACAGGCTGTTTCTAGAGTATCCAGGTCCTGTTTGAGAAACCCAATTCTCTTAGCCATAGCTAAGGAGTATATTTTTACTCTTTCAGAGTGGCCACGGGTATAGGGATCTTTGGCTTCTATAACATTAATTAAAGTTGAGATAGTGTTAATATGGGCTTGATTTAATTGTCCTTGGGTTTCTAATAATTCTTTATTAATTCTTTGGAGTAACTGCCTGTCTTGAAGCTCCTTGGCCCATAAATACCCTATAGCAACTATTACGGTCCCTAAAATAATGCTATCCGGGATTACTTCAACGGTAGTAAAGTAATATTCGTCTATCAGGCGAAATGCCGTCATGCAGAACGCATACGCTAAAATCCAGATTTTAAAACCGGAAATGCCTTGTTTTGCCATAGTAACTATATTATATCTTTTTTTTAGCGATGGTCAATACTAATAATGCTGCCAGATAAACCGCTATCCCCAAGCAGAATGCTATTATAAAATAACCAATGATTACCGGTAGGATGATATTTATTACTGATGACTGGAATAAACTAGCCCAATGAAAATCTTTGAATAAATATAGCCATTGCTCTTGTAATTTGCGCCAATCTAAGTTCATGATCTGGCCGCCTATTTTCACTGCCAATAAAAATGTTACAATACTGAGCCAGGTATTGGTAATCAGGCTGCCTAATAACGCTGCCGCGCGGTTTACTCTGAATGCTAATGACAAAACTAATGCGGCAATCGGTCCGGTACCGGGCAAAATCCCCATAAATACACCTAAACCTAATCCGCCGGCTATTTTTTGCGGAGTATCATTAATCCTGAAAAGCTTTAGGTAAATTAACCTTAAGAATCTTGGCATCGGATATTTAACTTGGTTTTATATTGGTTCCTGCAAACCTGCCTAGGCCTCCTGATTCCTGAATCCAGCCGTTATAGAGGCCGTATTTATGCATTATCTCTTGGGCCTCCTGATATTCCGCATATGTTATCCTGCGGCGGATTTGCGGAAAATCAACTGCTTTAAAACAGGGAAAATATTGGCTCATTAGGCTGATGCAGGTATCTTTAGAGAGTTCTGTTGCAATAAACTCCATTATTTTTTGCGTCCCGGAGATATTTTCCGGAAGGACCAAATGCCTGATGACTAGCCCCTTTTTTATTATACCATTATCGTCCATCTTGGCAATTCCTACCTGACGGTGCATTTCGCGAACTGCGGGCCTGTTAAATTGGGGATAATTGGGAGCAGAGGAATATTTTATAGCTATTTCGCTATCGGCATAGCGCATATCCGGAAGGTATATATCCACTATCTTATCCAGCAATCCAATTATTTCGCTTAATTCATAGCCTCCTGTATTGTAGACTAAGGGAATTTTCAGCCCTTTTGTTATAGCCAAAGAAAGGCTTTTTAAGATTTGCGGCATGATATGCGTAGGGCTGACTAAATTAATATTATGGCAGCCCATATCCTGTAATTGCACCATCATATCTGCTAATTCTTCAAAGCCCACCTCCCTGCCCTCCCCCTTCTGGCTAAATTCATAGTTTTGGCAGTAGACGCAATTCATATTGCAATGAGAGAAGAAAATTGTCCCTGATCCCTGTGTTCCGGAAATGGGTGGCTCTTCTCCATGGTGGGGCATAAAACTGCAAACCTTAGGGTTCAATCCTGTTTTACAAAACCCTAATTCATTTTTTAGGCGGTTAATACCGCATTTACGCGGGCAGATACAGCAAGACGCAAGCAAGCTAAAAGCCTTATCAATAGTTTTCTGGAGATTGCCGTTATGATGGGAACTAAGGTATGACGGATGCATTTAAATCATTTCTTTTTGATTTGCTGGGCATAGATTTCCCTGATTTGATTAAATACGGCGCTATACTCACTGGTTGCATAATCAGGATAGCTGTACTCCCATGGCTTAAAGGCGTGGTTTTGGAAAAACAAGGTCACCTCGGCAAAAATCCCCCGGCCTAAATAGATGCGGTGCCGGTAGTCCTTGGTCGAGGCTAATATGAGTTTAGCTAAATCCAGGTACCCCGGGTCTATATTTACCCGGCGCAGGGAGCGAAGCGATAGTTTATTTTCTATTTTATCGGTTATGTTCTTGATTTTAGCTAAATCTTGCGGCAGGATTAATTTTTTAAAACTGATGAATTTGCGTTTTAGTCCGGTTCCGAATTCCTTTTGGTAATAATCGGTATGTTGGAAACTTAAGGTTTGACTTTCAAAGTCTATTCTGCCAAAGTGCCTCTTTAAAAAAAATAGGGCTTTATCTTGTGCAGTTTGGTCTTTAAAGATAAAGCCCACAATTAATTTTACCGGCGGATGTTTTTTTATCTTGCCCACTGGCCTTTTGTTACCGCTACAGGCTTAGCAGGTTCTCTGGTTGCAAATTGGTTTATATATTCAGAGAGCTTTTCTTTTTGCGTATCCCTTATTTGGTTAAAGAAGACAGCAATGTTAAAGCCTCCCTCTTTTTCATCGTCGGTGCGCACGACTACCCCGTTACACTCTACCCTATGTTCCTTGTTGCCTGAGTTGATAGGCAACGATAGTTTTATAGAAATTTTGGTAAAGGGCGGTATGTATTTACTTACACGGCAATAAGTGCCGACGCAACTAAGGTTATGGGTGTAAGTGATAAAGTCGTAACCGTTAGCCGCTACCTTAAGCGGCAGGCTTTTATCTATGCGCGGGAATCTTCTTCTTTCTGTTTTGAGGTTTTTCATATATTTATCCCGACGCCTTAAAACTGCGGCCTAAAGGCTGCGGATGAAGGCGGGTCGGGATTTCGCTTTCAACACATTTTAGGGAACCGTGGGCTTTAAGCCCGCGGAGCTTCATTGTTTTTCCTGTTTAGTTTTAACTTTCTTTATCCAGCATTTTTTACTGCAATAAAATTTTCCGTCCCGGTAATAGCGTTTTAATTTTTTAATCGGTTTACCGCAAGCCAAGCAATTGGTCTGTTTTTCTGCTATTGGCTTAGCTTGTGGTGCTGGGGGCGTTATTGGAGTTTCCTGTTTTTTCTCTTCGGCTGCCATAGTATGCACTACTCGACTTTATTATATATACTTATATAATCTGCTAAGTAATTTTTTTCCTGCGCGTCAAACTCTATGAACTCCACTCCCAAGCGGTACCGGTCGAACTGCGGGACTAGGTGAGACCAGACTACTTTTACCGTAGGGTTTAAAATACGCGAAAGTATATTGATCTTTAAGGTTACCAGGGTCTGGGACGCAATAAAACGATTATTAGTCAATAATCTGATACCGCCGAGGCTGATATTTTCGCCGATCGCATTATTAAATACAGGAACGCCTCTGATTTGGTAATGCAGCGGACGTTGCAGCTTGATGCGCGGGAAACGCCTCTTTTCTACTATGGAAATCGCCATTGCTTTCCTTAAAGTTTGTGAAGAAAGCCGTGGCTACTTTCTCCTCTCAATAAAATCGCCTTCGGCGATGACTTTCAGCGATTTTCGCAGTGGTATGGGAAAGTGTTTTACCTGTGCTCCGCAGGAGCATACTTTCCTGTACCATGAATTAAATTAAATATAACATATATTATATCCTCTGTCAATACTTTAATGCTTTACTTTAAATAGCTTTTTGCTATAATTATTATTTAAGAGGAAGATTATGTATTGTCAGTTTTATGGTTTTAAAGAACGGCCCTTTAATGTCACTTCGGATCCCGCCTTCTTTTTCATGAGCAAGAAACACAAAGAAGCCCTCTCCCACCTTCTTTACGGTGTCACCCAAAGAAAAGGGATAATTGCAATAACCGGAGAGATCGGCACCGGCAAGACTACCCTTTGCCGCTTTTTTCTTAATCAATTAGTTAAGAATATAAAAACCGCCTTTATACTTAATCCTCATTTTTCCGAAATTCAGCTTTTGGAAGCAATAATCAAGGATTTTGGCCTCAGTATCAAGAATAAAACCAGATTATCCATTATTTTAGAACTAAATAAGTTTTTATTAAACGAATCTGAGCGCGGTAACAATGTGGTCTTAATAATTGATGAGGCCCAGAACTTAAAACCCCAGACCTTAGAGCAGATCCGTTTGCTTTCTAACCTAGAAACGGAAAAAGATAAACTTATACAGATTGTATTAGTGGGCCAGCCTGAGTTAAACCACCGCTTAAGCCTTTATAATTTACGGCAGTTGCAACAGCGGATAATGGTCAGGTACCATATTCCGCCTCTGGAGGAGTCTGAAATCAGGGAATATATAAATCATCGCCTTAATACCGTAAACCCTTCCCATAGGATAAAATTTAACGATGGAGCCATGCAGATTATTACCGATTTTTCCAAAGGGACACCGCGGCTGATAAATATTATTTGTGACCGCGCCCTCTTGGCAGGTTTTGTCGCCGAAACCCACGCTATAGATGCCGATATTATCAATAAATGCGTGGAAGAGCTCTACAGTTATTCTGAGCAGCATACCCAATGAGTATAATCTACGATGCCTTAAAGAAGGTAGAAACTAAAATAGCCGATTCTGGCATTAAGCCAGAAGCGTTGAACTTGCCCAAAAAATCCCCCTCTAAATTAAAAATCTATTTGTTTTACCTTTTGATTTTAGGGGCAGGATTTCTTATAGCAGGGACTATTTTTATTTTGTCTAACCCCCAAAAAAAACCTCTGGCTATGCTAAGTGAGATAGCTAAGCCAGCCCATCTTAAAAATATTACTACCGCCTTATCTGGAAAACTTAAACTTGCTACTCCAGCCAAAGAGCCGCCAAGTGCGCCTGTCTTGCCTGCCCTTTCTGAAGAGCCTGCAAAGGGCGCCACTCCCATATTGGTTTTAAACGGAGTTTTCTTTTCGGAAAACGAAGGCTATGCTTTAATTAATAACCAAATTGTCAGGGAAGGCGATCTGATTAACGGAGCAACTGTAGAGCGGATTAATTTGCAGGGGGTAGAATTAAAATCCGAGGGTTCTGTAATAAACCTCCCCACTACTAGATAATCTTACATCCTTTTAGATAAGGAAAAAATGGGGTCAGAATTATTTTTTCATCTAACCGCATTTTTAGGAAAAAAATAATTCTGACCCCATTTCTCTCAAAACTTCTTTTATGATTACTAGAGGTACATTCTCTACTATTTTTATTTTGCCAATACCTTTTATCAGCACAAACCTGTTTTTTATTCCGATAAACTTTTTATCGCGGTAATGCGCGCTGATTATTTTTTGCCATGCTATCCCCTGTATTTTTGTAGGTAGCCCTATTTTTTTGGTCAGATTTCCTATTCTTAGTGCGTCTTTATTTTTCAGCAAGCCCAATCTGTTGCTTATGCTAGTAGCAGCCAACATCCCTAATGCTACTGCCTCCCCGTGATTATATTTACTATAGCCGCCTGCTGCCTCAATGGCGTGAGCCATAGTATGGCCAAAATTTAAAATCGTCCTTACTCCCTTTTCTTCTTTTTCATCGCGTCCTACAATACCTGTTTTGATTGCGCTACAACGGCTGACAATAAATTCTAAAGAAGCCATTTTTAAATTAAACACATCTTTATATTTTTTTTCTAGATAAGAAAATAGATAGGGGTCCTGAATAATGCCGTATTTTATTACTTCTGCCAGGCCTGTTTTTAGCTGACGCAGGGGGAGCGTTTTTAAGATTGAAACATCGCTTAAAACCAGCCGGGGTTGATAAAACGTTCCTACCAAGTTCTTACCTTGGGCTAGGTCTACGGCTGTTTTGCCTCCGATAGCTGAATCTACCTGTGCCAGTAAGGTTGTGGGAATCTGTATATAGGGAATTCCGCGTTTATAAATAGAAGCTATAAAACTGGCTAGATCTCCGATTACCCCGCCTCCAAAAGCAATTATAAAAATCCGCCTGCTTCGGTCATAGCTAGCCAGGTCTTTTATCACTGCTGCGGCAGTTTCCATGGCCTTGGTTTTTTCGCTATCAGGAACAACTTTAAATTTGGCGTTAAATCCGGATTTTTTAAGCGCTTGGTTTAGCCTTGTGCCGTATTTCTTTTTTACCGGGCTATTAGTAATGATATATGCGCTATTACCTATAGCGAGCTTGCGTAGAAGCTTTCCTAATAATTTTAGGATATTGATTCCCACGATAATATTGTAGGAACGGCTTTTTAAATTAACTTTAATTTTATGCATTTTTACGATACACCTAAAAGCCTCAATATTGCTATTGCCAACGGCAAGACTAGTATCCTAAAAAACCCTAAAGAGATAAGCAATATTAGGATCAGAAAACCAAAGGGTTCAATTAGGGCATATCTATTAGCCAAATCCGCAGGCAATAAGCCCATTAATACCCGCGAGCCGTCTAAGGGCGGAATGGGTATGAGGTTAAACACCCCTAAAATCACGTTTATTACGATAAGGTTATCTAAGATAAATTTAAAATTAGCTGATATAAAAGGCACTCTTAATAATAAACTCAAGAGAGCCGCAAGGATAAAATTAGCTAGAGGCCCGCTTAAGCCTACCCAGATTATGTCGCGCTTGGGGTTTCTTAAGGCCCAGTAATTAATAGGCACGGGTTTAGCTGCTCCGAAGATAAACTGGCCGCCCGTAGAGATAAATAAAAACAAAGGTATTATAAATGTCCACATAGGGTCAATGTGCGATAGGGGGTTTAGGGTGAGCCTTCCGGAATATTTGGCCGTGGTATCCCCTAATTTATAGGCTACCAAAGCATGGGAAAACTCATGGATGGTCATAGCAATCATCAGAAAGAAAAAAGCAATAAGAAAAGATATAATTAGTTCCAGCATATTAATCCAATATTTCTATTTTTCTAACCTCTAAAAGCGGATACTTGGTTTTTGGCGCATTAGTCAATTTAGCGCTAATCTTTACCTTATGGTAATTCACTGCATTTAAGCTGGTTTTATCGCCTTTTAATAAATATATCTTTTGTTCTTTATCCCTAAGTTTATGCGTAGCCTGCCGGTTAAAAACTTTTCCATATGGTAAAACAACTCCCTCTATAACAAAATCTTGGGCAGGTTCTTCTTTTGTAAGGGTAACCACAATATTATTTACCACTGCAGGCGCCATAGTTTTTTCCGCGGCCTTATTTATAAATTTCTTATACACCCATCCGAAACTATTATTAGTCGGCTCTATTTTATACCATTGCCCTTGCGTATCTAATACCGCTATTATTTCATTCGTTTCGGCCCTTCCGATTATAGGAGCCCCTTCGTTTGGCTGCAGGCGTATATTGACGCTGTCTTTAGATATTTTTACGGTTTTAGCGTCTATTGGGGTAGCGAGGTCCTTGCGTATATAAGCAGGCGCATTTTTGGGCAACCTTATCTTATACCATTGGTATTTTTCCAGGATCACCTCCACGCGCTCTCCCTTATTAACGTTGCATATTGCTTTGGACATAACCGTAGAGTCAGAGCGTATATTAATATTGTTGGAGTTGATTACCCCTAAGTAAGGCTGGAAGTCCTGGGCAAAACAAAGGCAGTAAAAAGAAATAAGTATTAATAACGATACTAATGTTTTATTGAACATGTGGCATATATGTTATTTATTTTTTGCCTGGGTCTTAGAGGGACCTTGAGCCTGTTCTTTGCCAGGTGCTGTGGTAGTAGCACTAGCGGTAGGGCCAGTAGCAGCAGCGCCTTCAACAGCAGCAGCTTCTGTTTTTTCCGCTGCCTTTTCCTTCTTGATTTTAATTCTTAAGGTTTTAATCTTGGGAAGGCCGTAAACATCGTCTCCTTCTTTCCAGGCCTCTTTATCTAACATGAACTTTATGCGCTCAGTGCGTTTTAGCACAGACCTTTGTTTTTTATTTTTGTCAGACGAGCTTAGGGATGGGTGTATTGACATGAACTTATAACCTCCTTAGAAAACAATCACTATAGTTTTTCCTTAATTGCGATAACGAAAGTTTTGCCGAATCCTGATTAGTAAAATTTCCCACACATACTATAATATGTTTTCCTTTAGCTAAGACCAAAACCGACAAGCCTTTTTTGCGTAGAGCCTGCGCTTCTTTTTGGGCGAAGGCGGTATTTACAAAAGAAGCTACCTGAATGGTATAATTTAGGGTTTCTTTTAAAGGTGCTGCCTCTACATTTACCGGCAGGCTTTGTGTTTTAATTAATAAAGGCGCTTGTTTGGTGATAGAAGCCATATCTAATGCGGCGTTGGTTTTAGTTACTAAGGCCTCTTTGCCTTTTTTCACTCCTAAAGAGAAAGATGCAATGGCTGTAACTATAAAGCCTATAACCATAAATATTACTTTTTCATAATTACGTAAATAGGTAAATAAAGAAAAAGATGCCCCTTTTTCTTTATACGCCATAAAATTACTTTCTTTAGAAAATAATTCCAGTTGTGTGGTATCCTGATTTTCCATATTTAATTATTATATCCTTTTTATTTATTTTGTGGCAAGTACTTTTTTATATTCATTTTTTTGACCACTTTCAGGAACGCCTCCACTACTTTAGGGTCAAATTGGGTTCCGCTTTTCTTTTTTATTTCTTTTATGGCAAAGCTTATATCTATTCTTTCGCGATAAGGCCTTCCGTAAACCATTGCCTCAAAGGCATCGGCAACCGCCATAATCCTGGCTCCTTGCGGAATCTGCCCCTTCTTTAGCCGCGAAGGATAACCTGTGCCGTTATATTTTTCATGGTGATGCAAGATTATCGGTATAACCGGTTTTAATATTTGTAAGGGCCGAAGGATCTGAGCGCCTCTTAAGGGGTGGCATTTGATAATCTTATATTCTTTAGGGGTTAATTTAGTGGTTTTTGTGAGTATCTCCATGGGAATATCCACTTTACCTGCATCATGTAACAGGCTGGCATATTTTAAGCTTTCGGTCTGTTTTCCGTCCAGGTGCATCTGTTGGGCAAGAAGGGTTACCAAACGGCTAAAATACGGAGAATGCGTATAACTTTGAGGTATACGTTTATCCAGCAAGGTCACCAGCGACTTAATGCTTCCTAATACTATTTTTTGCTGCTCTTCGTATAATTGCAGGTTCCTTATGCCGATAATCGCCTGTTCTGTAACCGTAGTGAGCATTTCCTGGTCGATTTTATCAAAAGGCGGGTCATTAATATTGCGCCTTATAATGATTGCCCCTATGACATCGTCGGTGATTAAAGGCAGCCCCAATATCCTCTCTTGCCTGATAGAGGCAGCTGTTCTGATAATCTTTTTTTCGATTCTATTCAGGCGCCTATTTTTTTTGTCTATGATACATTTTCTTTTGTCGCTTACAGTACATTTTAAAATAGAATAGGATTTGGTGTGGTCTACGACAAAAATTATGCACTGGCGGGAATTAAAAATCTGGCAAGTTAATCTGGTCAGGCCGCTTACCAGGTAGCCTAACTCGAAAGTAGAATTAATCAAGCGGTAGATACTGTGAATCGCCGAGATTAGGGTTTTATACTTTTTCGTATGGATCGAATAATTTTTTATACTCATCTAAGGCATACCTGTCTGTCATGCCTGCGATGTAATCGCAGACGACTCTTTTCACTCCGTCTATTGGAACGCGGCTTTGTATTTTATCGGGAAGCTGCTCGGGCCTTTCGGCATAAACCTGAAATAATTCCCGGATAAACCTTTTGGCTTTATTGCTCATCCTGATTACCCGAAAATGATGGTATAGTTTATCCATGAGAAATTCTCTCAAAGGTTTTCTTAATTCAGACATCTCTTGGCTAAAAAGAACCACCTTTTCTTTTAATTCTTTAAGCTGTAGGGAAGATTCGGGTTTTATTTTATCTATTTTCGCCTCTGTTTCTTTAATTAAATCGGTAACCTGTAAATCTATCAAAGACCTTATAATCAGGTACTTCTGTTTTTCATCTTCTATTTTAGCATATTTTTGGGAAATATGCGCATAAATATTATTCCAGATGGCTAATTTTTGCAATTGTGATTCTTTTAATAATCCCGACGTCAGGCCATCGTCTAAGTCATGGTTATCATAAGCTATTTCATCCGCAATATCTACTATCTGGGCTTCCAATGTCGGCATCTCATTGGGAGCTAATTGTTCTGGTGCTACGGCTTTATCAAAGGCTGAAGAGTGCTTGGCTATTCCTTCCCTTACCTCCCAAGTCAGGTTTAGGCCGGGAAAATCCAAATACCTTTCTTCTAAAATATCTACCACTCGTAAACCCTGCATATTATGGTTAAAACCTCCGCATTCAGACATCAGTTCATTAAGGGTTTCTTCTCCGGCATGCCCGAAGGGAGTATGGCCCAGATCATGCGCTAAAGCTATTGTCTCCACAAGGTCCGCATTTAATCTTAAAGCCGCGGCGATAGTCCGGGCGATTTGGGCTACTTCCAAGGTATGTGTGAGCCTGGTGCGGTAATAATCACCTTCATGATTTACGAATACCTGAGTTTTATATTCCAGCCTGCGGAAGGCAGCGCAGTGGATTATTCTATCACGGTCCCTTTGATAAACAGAGCGGTAAGAATGTTCCTGTTCTTTATAGGCCCTACCTTTTGTATTGTAACTTTTCATTGCGTAAGGAGCTAAGAATTTATCTTCAAATTCTTTAATCTGTGCTAAGGTCAGCATTTTATAATTCTCGCTTCTATTTTATCGTTAATTTCAATTATACCGTATGAATTATAAGGAGCAAAGATTTTATCAGTGGCGCTACCGGGATTAAAAAATATAATACCATCCCTTGTTTCATTGAAACTTTGATGCGAATGGCCGAAAATAATCATATTTACATTATCATTCTTGAATTCGTTGCTCAAAAGGCTTATAAGTTGATTGGGGTGCCCGTAGCCATGCATCAGGCCGATTTTAAATTTACCGGCTGGGATTATTTCTTTTTCGGGCAGTTTTTTACGCACTTCATAAGGGTCCATGTTGCCCCAGACCGCCCTGACATTGTTACAGATACGGCTTAATTCATCCAAAACGATTAAATCTACTAGGTCTCCGGCATGAATAATCAGATCCGTATTTTTAAGATCTTGCAATATCACCACGGGGATTTTATCAATCCTATCCGGTATATGAGTGTCTGAAAGTACCCCTATTCTCAAATTACCACCTTAGTCCTTAAGCGATAACCGACGGTTTAGAAAAAAGATCAAAGATTTGGTTTAGTTTAGCTATATCCCAGGTCCAAATTTTTTCTTCCAAGGCCTTTAAACGGGCATTGGCCTCTAAATCCTCAAACGCCACAATAATTTTATTCTGGCGCTTATTGCGGTATTTTTTACATTCTTTAGCAAAAGCCGCAACATCCTCTTCGGTTACCGTGTCTTTTTTAAAAGCGATTAGCCAGAGTTTATCGTCGGCACGGCCAATAATACCGTCTTTAAAGCGCCCGCAGCTTAATTCCAGCGGCTTTATTTCTTTAAAATGGGTTAACCTTAGTTTTTTTCTTTCAATCTGCACGATTTCGTTTTCAAAAAGGCGCAATAATTCCATTGTCCTTTCTGCGATAGACTTTTGGCAGTTTTGAAGGAATTCCTGCAGCATTTTTTCAATGTCATTTCTAAACATTATCTTTTGGCTTTTTGCATCAAAGGTCAAAGATTGAAGTTTGCCCTGCGATACGAATTTAAGCCAAAAGCTAAATACCCGGTCATTAATTTGCAGGAAGTCCCCTCTTTTGATTACGGCATCAACCTCCAGCAAATGGTTTATTCTTAAAGCCAATTCTTTTTGTTGCTTGTGCATGAGGTGCGCAATATCTTTTATTTTGTTATGGCCGCTAGAGATTAAATAAAGGATAGAAATGTATTCTTGGCTGTATGTTGTGTCTAAAAAGCGCTTCAGGTAATTAGAAAACCTCTGGTTGAGTATCCCGGATGATTCAAATAAAAGTTCCTCTAGTATATTGATAAGATCGGATTGGCCGGATTTTAAGAGAAAATCACTGATAAGCTCTAAATAGAAGGGATACCCTCCGGTAAAATAAATTATAAAATTCTTGATTGCGCCGGATATATTTAATCCCGCTAATCTTAGAGATAAATATTCTTCGCTTGTTTTAATGCTAAACGGCTCTACGTTGACTATTTCAAAATTACCAAAAAGCAGAGATAAATTTTTACTTAATATCTCTTTGGTTTTAAATTTTAAAGAGCTGGTAATAATATATAAAGTATGTTTTTGCAGGATGAGCAGCTTAGACCATTCGGCATAGAGATTTTTTACCCCTAAGCTCTCCAGGTTATGAAACTCATCTAATATTAATACGCAGGATTTTTGCGTTTCCTGGTATATGGTTTCGCATAATGAAAATAATTCCATTATGATAGTATTCTTTTTTCTTTTTTCTAAGTCGCAAAGTATAATTTTAATCTGTTCGACGGTATGCGGTATATATTTGGACGATTTTTGGATGAGGAAATCAATATCTTCTTGTAAGGCAAGGCCGCTGGGTAAAAGAAAATTATATAATAATACGCCGATAAATCTTTTTGCGAAAATCGATAAGGATTCGGGCCTGGCCTCTAAGTATAACAGGATTATCCGGTTGTCATAAAACTTTTTTAGGAAGCGAAAGATTAGGGAGGTTTTTCCCACAAGCTCATCCCCAATAAAGGCCACGTTTTGCCGATACCCGTCTTTTAAGTGCAGTATGCGTTTCTCTAAGGTATCCTGATATTCCGGCCGGTCTATAAAAAATTCATCTTTTGCCATAAAAAATACCTTTATCCCGACGCTCCGACAGAATCGTCGGAGGTCGGGATTTCGCTTTCAACCATTTTAGGAAACCGTGGTCTTTAAGCCCACGGAGTTTCGTTTAATGCGATAAATAAAAACTAGGGTTCTGGGCTATATGATTTTTTCTAATCTCAAAATGTAAATAAGTATTTTTATCCCTGCCTGTAGATCCTGCCTGAGCGATAACCGCCCCCTTTGCTACTAGGTCGGCAGGCCTGACATAAACATCGGCGTTCCTGGCGTAAACCGTAAGGAATCCGTCTTGGTGGTCAATAATTATTGTTTTCCCGTAACCCTCAAAATCAGGGCTATAAAAAACCACTTTACCGGCGCGTGCGCTGACTACTTCTTTTGTCCTGTAGGGTTTAATATCAATGCCCCGGTTAACCATATTATTGAAGGTCTGTCCAAATCCGGATATCTCTTCTCCTTTGAGCGGCCAGATGAAATCATCTTGAGGTTGGTTACTGGCGGATTGCCTGTTATATCCGTAAGGAATAAAAATTAATTGGCCTGTTTCGATATTGGTAACGTCAGAGATGTGGTTTATTCTGATTAATTCCTCAAGGTTCATATTATAAATTTTGGAGATTTTCCAGATAGTTTCTCCTTTTGCTATTCTATGATAAATCCCGTGAATATTGCCGCCGGGGGCTTGGGGCGATATTGCTAAAGGGCTAGTTGCGCAGCCAATAACCATAAAAATAGAAAAGGCAAATGTAAGGATTATATAATAAAGATAGGGATTTGTGAATTTATTTTTCATATTTTACAAGGGGACGGTCTCCCCTCAAACTCCTCTTGCGGTTCGATTACTACAAGCGGGTGAGCGGAATCGAACCGCCATATACAGCTTGGGAAGCTGCCATTCTGCCATTGAACTACACCCGCAGGCTTTTTAAAGGCATTCCTCCATGAGTTTAATAGAGCAATATTCCCCGCACATAGTACAGACGTCCGATAGATGCGGACGGGAGGAATTTCTATAATGTTGTGCTCTTTCAGGATCAATGGATAGTTTAATCTGGCTTTTCCAATCGCGTTTTTTACGGGCTTCTGACATCGCCTTATCCCATTCCCAGGCAGATTTTACCTTTTTTACCAGGTCAGCTGCATGCGCAGCTATCCGGGAAGCAATTACCCCTTCTTTAACATTCTCTATGGAAGGAAGCCTGAGGTGTTCAGAAGGAGTAACATAACATAAAAAATCCGCCCCGTAACTAGCAGCCAGAGCCCCTCCTATGGAAGCGCTGATATGGTCGTAACCGGCTGCTATATCTGTTACCAAAGGGCCCAGGACATAAAAAGGGGCCTGGCGGCAGATTTTTTTCTCTAAATCAATATTTTTTTTAATTTGATCCAAAGGCACATGCCCCGGCCCTTCAATCATTACCTGGACATTTCTTTTTTTTGCGCGCAAGGCAAGCTCACCCAAAGTATTCAGCTCCGAAAGTTGAGCTTTATCGGTAGCGTCCCATACGCTTCCCGGCCTTAGGCCGTCCCCTAGGCTTAAGGTAACGTCGTATTTATAAGCGATATCCAAGACGCGGTCAAAATGTTCATAGAGAGGATTTTCTTTTTTGTGGCGCTTAATCCAGCCCGCTAAGATTGCCCCACCCCGCGAGACAATACCCAATATCCTTTTTTTTCCTTCAAGCGCCCTTAAGGTTTTGCGGGTTACCCCGGCATGAATAGTGAAAAAATCTACTCCTTCCTTTGCCTGAAGCTCCAAAGTGCCTAATATATCGTCAGTATTAAAGGAGAGGATGTTTCCGGTTTTTCTTTTAGCATTAATTGCTATTTCGTATATGGGAACCGTGCCTACGGGAATGGAAGAATGTTTTATGATTTTCCGGAGGATTTTGCCTAAATTTGCCCCCACGCTTAAATCCATTACCGTATCTGCGCCGCAGTCAATAACTGCCCTTAGTTTTTTCAGTTCGTAACTGATTTTGCATTTTTCCGTAGAGATGCCTATATTAGCATTAATTTTTGTGCGCAGGCCCTTACCGATTGCGCAGGGTTTCTTAAGAACATGTTTATTATTATGGGGGATTACGATTGTTCCTTCTCTTAGGCCCTTTAAGATAAATTCAGGCTTAAGTTTTTCCTCTTGAGCTATTTGTTTCATTAAGGAAGTGATTTTATTATTTTTAGCGAATTCTAATTGAGTCATAATTATGCCGGGATCATTTTAATAAATGACTTAATGGTTTTATTGATATCTTTGGTTTTACAGATTGCCGAACACACTGCCGCTCTTTTAACTTTGCAGGATAAGACTTGGCGGATATTGCTTTCGGTTATCCCTCCTATTGCAAAAATAGGAATATTTATTTTTCTGGCGATTTTTTTTATTAAATTCAAGCCCACTGCTTTATATTCCGGCTTGGTAGAGGTAGGAAATATGGGCCCTAGGCTTATATAATCTGCTCCGCTATTTTTAGCTTTTAGGGCTTGAGCGAGGCTATGGCAGGATACGCCAATTATTTTATTCTTTCCCATTATTTTTCTTGCGATTGCCACAGGTATATCATCCTGTCCTAAATGGATTCCGTCGGCATCAGAGATTTTTGCGATATCAAGGTAGTCATTGGCAATAAAAGCAGCTTTCTTATGGGAAATGATTTTTCTGGTGGCAAGAGCGGTTTCTAGGACAGTGTCTTTGCCTGATATTTTATCCCTGAGCTGAATAATTCCGGCACCGGCATCTTGGGCCAGACTAGCTATTCGCGCTAAGGATTTATTGTTCAGGCAGCCTTTATCGATGATGACATAAAGGCGAGATTTTTTCAGTAACTTTTTTTTCCAGTTCATAGATGTCGTATCTGATTTTTTTAAATTTAATAGCAGCGCTTGTGCTTTTTAATTTACTAAATTCTTCCAGCACCCTCATTGATTCCTTGGCCCTTTGTATATTCGCCATAAAAATAGAGCTAATGCCGTTTCTTTTTAATTCCTTAGCATAGAGGTTCTTTCCCACATCAGATGAACTTTCCCGCATATTAATAAAAGCAGATTTTTTGGGAAATAATTTTAAAGCCAAGTCCACCCGGTGCCGTATATCTTTAAAATTTTTAGTCAAAGAGCGGCTATCTAGCACAAAACGGGCCACCTCTTCGCAGACCCTTAAGCCTTCCTTGGCCCGGTTTATATTTGCGTCAATTATTCTGTCGACGATTTCCCTTTTAAAACCTTTTTGCAATTTTCTTTATGAGATTACTAGTAGAGCGGTTTTTTAAAAGTGGCACGGTGCTCACCTTGCCCTTATGGCTTAAAACAAAATCAGCGCCGACAATATCGCATTTCTTCCAATCCGCGCCTTTAATTAATATATCCGGTTTAATCTGTTTGATGGTTTCTAGCGGAGTATTTTCTTTAAACAAGACTACGTAATCTACGCTCTCTAAGCCTGCAAGTATTCTTGCCCTATCTTGTTGGCAAACTAGGGGCCTATTTTTTCCTTTTATCTTTCGCACCGAGGAATCTGAATTTAGCGCCACTACCAAGATATCTCCTTTATCTTTAGCATCTTCCAGGTACTTGACATGCCCGTAATGTAATAAGTCAAAACAGCCGTTGGTAAAAACAATTTTCCTGCCGTTTTTCTTTAGGCGGCTGATTATTGCTTTGAGAGCGTTTGTGCTTTTAATTTTCTTTTCTAACAAAGAGTCTGCTCTACGATTTCGCATAAGATATGCCCGATAGTAATATGCGCTTCCTGGATTCTAGCGGTAACATTAGAGGGTGCTACTAGGCAAATATCAGCAATTTTCCCCAGTTCGCCGCCATCTGATCCTGTTAAGGCAATAGTTTTTATCCCCATCTTTTTTGCCTGTTTAATTCCTAAGATTACGTTTTTTGCTTTACCGCTGGTAGAGATGCCGATAGCTATATCGTTCTTTTTTCCCAAGGCCTCGATTTGTTTGGCAAAGACTATATCATAGCCGTAGTCGTTAGCTAATGAAGTAAGGACCGAGGTATTGGTGGTAAGGGCTACTGCGGCTAAGGCAGTGCGGTCTTTTTTAAACCTGCCTACTAATTCCGCGGCAATATGCTGGCTGTCCGCAGCCGAGCCACCGTTACCAAAAATAATTACCTTGCCGTTCTTCTTTAAAGCCTCAATCATAGCCTCGGATATTTCCACTATTTTTCCCAGGCTTGTATGCAACAGCTCTTCTTTTACCTGAATACTTTCCAAAAATATGTCTCTTATTCTGTCCCTCATGGCTTTACCCTTCTCCTTACCCAAAAAATACTTTGGATATTTCGTAGAGCTCCGGATCTACTTTTTTTAAGGTAGAAATTGCATCCTGTATCGCTACATCAATAATTTTATTTCCGTTTAAGGCTACCATCCTGCCGAATTTTTTATTTTTCGCTAACTCTACGGCTTTCACCCCGAATCTCGTCCCTAATATCCGGTCAAAGGCGCTAGGACTGCCTCCGCGTTGGATATGCCCTAAGACGCTTACCCGGGTTTCGTAGCCGGTTCTTTTTTCTATTTCTTTAGCCATCATTTCGCCTATACCGCCTAACCTGATATGGCCGAATTCGTCTAATTTTTCTTCCTGAGTAATCATCCCTTCTTTAAATTTAGCTCCTTCTGCTACCACTATAATGCTAAAGGTTTTGCCCCGCTGGTGCCTTTTTTGGATAAGGCCGCAAACCTCGTCTATATCAATGGGTATCTCTGGAATCAAGATAACGTCTGCCCCTCCGGCAATCCCGGCCTCCGTCGCTATCCAGCCGGCGTGCCTGCCCATTACTTCTACCACCATGATGCGATGGTGGCTTTCGGCAGTAGTATGCAGCTTATCAATGCATTCCATCGCGGTGTTTAAAGCCGTATCAAAACCAAAAGTATAGTCTGTAGCGGATAAATCGTTATCTATGGTTTTAGGAACGCCTACAATATTAGTAATACCGTCTTTGATTAATTTAGACGCTACCCCCAAGGTATCTTCCCCGCCCACTACGATTAAAGCATCAAGCCCGAGCTTTTTAAAGTTCTCTTTTGCTTTTTGCAGGTCCTGGGTTTTTTTGTAGGGATTAGTCCGGCTGGTCCCTAAAATAGTGCCTCCTTTAGGGAGTATGCCGGAGACAGATTCCAAGTTTAATTCCATGGTATCATTTTCAATTAACCCCTTCCAGCCATTTTTAATTCCTATGACTTGGAGCCCTTCGCTGTAACTTTTTCTTACCACTGCCCTGATTACCGGATTTAATCCGGGGCAATCGCCGCCGCCTGTGAGTATGCCGATTTTTGCCATAAAACCGTTCCTCCTTATTTGTTCATGGTTCTTAGTTCAGTGTTTACTATGAACTATGCACTAATTATACTCTACCGTAACCGCTAAAAGGAATACCGGGATGCTCTTGGGGTTCTTTCTTTTTTTTGTCTTTTTCTTCGGAAGCGCTTATCTTGGCTACATGTATTCTGATAATGATCTGTTCTTCCAGGCCCAAGACTTCCTGGATCCTCATTCTGGTAATTTCCTGTAATCGGGCAGTTAACTCGGGAATATTTGCCTCGGATTTTAAGACCACACGTAAATCCACAATAATCCCCTTTTTATTAGCTATTACGTCGGGCCGAAGTTCTTTTATTTCAGGAACAACTATAGCCAATCTCTTGATTAAATCTTCTATTGCCGAGAGCGCAATCGTTACTTCGCCGGAAGCTGTAGTAAAAGCAATAGTTTTCTCGCGCTGGAACTTACCTAAAATTAATTGGGCAAAGGAAAAACTAATTAATGTTAACAATAGCCCGGTCAGGCCCACAATAACCCGGGAATTAGGGTTACCCTGCATATAAATAAGTAGATTATTAATATCCTGCGGCTGTAGGACATTTAGGGCAAGAATAATCAGAATTAAGCCGACCAATATGATAATACCCGCATAAAATAATATACCAAAGATTTTAAATATTCTCATTTTTGCCCTCCTCCGCTTAAATTTTGCTTAATCTTTTTCTATGCCCTGGACGCTGATATTAATATCTTTAATTAAGACATCAGTCATTTTTTCTAAGGCCCGACGGACATTCTCCTGGACCTTATTTGCCACCTCAGGTATATTATAGCCGTATTTTATCACTAACGGTATATCAACATTCACTTCTTCATTTTTATCTATTTGGACCTTAATAGCAAAATAAGCCTTCTTGCCCATAAGTTCCAAGAGCCCGGTTTTAAAATCTCCGCCGATACGCTTTACCCCTTCGATTTCGCATGCTGCCAGCGATGCTACTGAGGCGATGACATTTTTATGAATACTGATTGTCCCTAAGTCCGTGCGTGATTCTTCCTTTTGCATTAGCTTTCTCCTTTTACTACCCCTTCTTTTAGTAGCTCCTGCACAAAATGCGTAGATACCTCCCCCTTGATAAAAAGTGGGTTTTCTAATAACCTTTGATGAAAGGGTATGGTAGTTTTTATCGGCCCGATATGAAATTCACTTAACGCCCGCTGCATAATCTTGATTGCCTCTTGGCGGTTGTGTCCGTGGGTTATTACTTTGGCTAACAGCGAATCATAATACGGCGTAATCCGGTACCCTGGGTATATATGCGTATCTATACGTACACCCGGTCCCCCGGTAAAAATCAGTGTTTCGATTTTTCCGGGTGAAGGCATAAAATTATTTTCGTAGTCTTCGGCGTTAATGCGGCATTCTATAGCAGCGCCGTTTATCCGCACGTCATCCTGCTGAATGCGCAGTTTTTCGCCGGCGGCAATACGAATCTGCTCCTTGATTAAATCTATTCCTGTAACCATTTCGGTTACGGGATGCTCTACCTGAATCCGGGTATTCATTTCCATAAAATAAAAATTATTATGCTGGTCTAAAAGAAATTCAATTGTTCCGGCGCTGATATAATTGGCGGCCTTGGCACCCTTTACTGCTAACTCTCCTAAACGTTTACGTAATTTATTATCTACCACAGGCGATGGGGATTCTTCCAGCAATTTCTGGTGCCTTCTTTGAATGCTGCAGTCTCTTTCCCCCAAATAAATTGTCCGTCCGTGCTTATCGGCTAAAATTTGAATTTCAATATGCCGGGGTTTATCCACATATTTTTCAATATAGACGTTGGAGTTACCGAAATTAGACTCTGCCTCCTGTTGGGCCACCATCAGGCTGCTTATTAAAGATATATCGTTGTGGCATATTCTCATGCCTCTTCCGCCGCCGCCGGCGGCGGCTTTAATAATCACAGGATACCCTATTCTCTTTGCGGTTTTTAAAGCCTCTTCTTTATTCTTGATTACGGCCGTACTACCGGGGACTATAGGCAGGCCATTTTTTTGCATAGAGGCGCGTGCTGCCATTTTATCGCCCATGAGCCTGATATTTTCCGCAGTAGGCCCGATAAAGTTGATTTGGCAGGATTGGCATATTTCTGCAAAGTGGGGATTTTCCGCTAAGAATCCGTATCCCGGATGTATGGCCTCTACGTCGGTGATTTCTGCTGCGCTGATAATTGCCGGGATATTCAGATAGCTGCCCGAGCTCTGTGCCTGGCCTATACAGATGGCCTCATCGGCAAAACGCACGTGTAAAGAATCTCTGTCTGCTTCGGAGTAGACAGCGACGGTGCGTATCCCTAATTCATGGCAGGCACGGATTATTCGTAAAGCTATTTCGCCGCGGTTGGCGATTAATATTTTGGAAAACATTTTTTAGAGAGGTTCAATGATAAGCAGGGATTGCCCAAATTCGACTGGTTCGGCATTATCGACCAGGACTTCCATGATCTTTCCTTTAATCTCTGATTTGATTTCATTCATTAATTTCATAGCCTCGATAATACAAATAACCTGTCCCGGTTCGATAATTTGGCCTACCTCAACATAGGGTGGCGTTTCCGGCGAGGGGGCGCGGTAAAAAGTTCCTACCATGGGTGCTTTAATTTCTACGGTTTTGACGCCAGAGCCTGGGATATTTTCCTGTTGTAGTTTAGATTGTTGGGAAGCAGTAGCTATATTTTCTTTTTCAATAATTATAGGGCCGCCAAGCGCTTCGCTGCCTGCAACCATCTTTTTTAATTTAATGCGCATGTCGTCTTTTTCTATTTCTAACTCCAATAGGCCATTCTCATTCATTAGGTTGATCATCTCTTTTATTTCTTTTATATTCATCCCGTTAGAAACCCTCCTTTTCCTCCCGCTAGAATTTGTTTCTAACGAGATTCACCCTGCACCCCTAATAGGCCTTTTCCACGTAACTACCGGTTCTGGTATCTACTTTTATCTTATCCCCTACCTCTATAAAAAGCGGTACCTGTACCGTTGCGCCGGTTTCTATCTGGGCGTGCTTTGTGCCGCTTTTGGCAGTATCCCCTTTAATACCGGGCTCGGTATGAGTAATTTTTACCTCGATAAAATTAGGCAAATTTATATTTATAGTTTCTCCTTTAAAGAAATACCCCGTTACTTCAATATTGTCTTTCAGGAATTTAATTTTGTCTCCCAGCTGATCTTTCTGAATGGTAATCTCTTCAAAATTATCCTGATCCGTAAAGTGATACATGTCAGCTGATTGATAAAGGTACTGCAGTTTTTTCTCATCAATATAAGCCGGGTCTATTTTTTCGTCGCCCCGGAAGGTTTTTTCTAAAATATTGCCTGTTTTCATATTCCTTAGTTTTGTGCGGGCAAAGGCTGCCCCCTTGCCGGGTTTTACGTGCTGGACGTCTGTAACCTGATAGACTTCATTATCAATGAGTACGGTTACTCCGGATTTAACTTCATTTATGGAGAGTGCCACTTAAGTTACTTACTCCTTTCTTGGTTACCAGAACCATGTCTTCTAACCTTATGCCAAACTTACCGGGTAAATAAATAGCCGGTTCAATGGTAACAATTTGGCCGGGTTTTAAGGGGCTATCTTCCCTTGCCGATATATGCGGCTCTTCGTGAACTTCCTGTCCTATGCCGTGGCCTAGATTATGAGTGAAAAACCCGCCGTATCCTTTTTGGGTTATATAGTGGCGGGCAAAGTAGTCAATCTTGCTTATTTTTACCCCGGGCTTTATTCCTTGGATTGCCCTATTGTTTGCCTCTAAGACAATTTCGTAAACTCTTCTAAATTCAGGAGTTATTTTACCCAAAAAGAAAACCCTTGTCAAGTCGGATTTATAGCCTTTATAGGTTACTCCCAGGTCAATCAAGACCGGCTGATTGTTTTTTAATTTTCTTTGGGAAGTGATATGGTGAGGATAACTTGAATTTGGCCCTGAGGCAATAATTATCTCAAAGGCGCTACTTGAAGCCCCCTGATAGCGGATAAATTTTTCTAATTCTCCGGCTACTTCAATCTCTCTTTTACCTACAGATAAATAGCCTTTAATAAAATTTAATGCTTTGACTGTTATTTGGATTGCTTTCTCTATTTTTTCTATTTCTCTAGCGGTTTTAATTTCTCTCAATCCTTCTATGATGCTGTGGGTGGGAATGAGATTGATCCCTATAGGTGAGCCTTGTTTAACTCTTTGATATTCCCCGAAAGCCAGATACCTTTCTTCAAATCCTACCCGTTTTAGCTTAAGGTTTTGGCAGGTTTTGGCTATCAGAGTAAAAACCGAGCCGTTAATTTTTTTTAGAGAGAAGGAATTCGGCAAATTCTTCTTCATCTCTTCAATATAACGGGAGTCCGTCAGGTAAATATTTTTTTTCTGCGATATAATCAAGTAGGCATCGCGGCAGGTATAACCGGTAAGATACGAAATATTGGCTTCAGAGGATACAATAAGCCCGTCGAGGTTTTTCTTTTTTAATGCCAGGTAAGTATCCCTTAGAAGAAGGTTCATTTAACATTAATTACGTCTATTAAAGCCTGCAGGCCTAAAATATAACTTTTTGGGCCAAAACCCATGATGGTTCCCTTTACTACCGGGCTAATAAGAGATTTATGCCTGAATTCTTCGCGGGAATGGATATTAGAAAGATGCACCTCTATTGTGGGTATGCCGGCTGCGAGGATGGCATCCCTGATAGCTATACTGGTATGGGTGTAAGCCGCCGGGTTTATAAGTATGCCGCTGGCCTTATTTTTATTCTTTCCTATCAAATCCACAATCTCGCCTTCATGATTAGACTGTTTTGCTATCAGTTTTATCTTGTATTTCTTGGCAGCCTTTTCTAAGGCCTGATTAATTTGTTTAAGGGTGGTTTTACCGTATATGCCCGGCTCTCTTTTACCCAAAAGATTAAGGTTTGGGCCGTGTATTACCAGTATTTTTTTCATAGTTAACCCTCTGCTTCATCGATGAGCATTACCGGAATTCCGTCTCTTACAGGGTATTTTTTGCCGCATTTTTTGCAGACAATTTTATTATCCTTTAATTCTACGTCCCCTTTGCACGCCGGGCAGGCTAAAATATTCAACAGTTCTTTATCAATCATCAGGCGCCTCCTTTGGCCTTTTCTACATACTGCATTCTTAACTCGTAAAGCACATTCTCTAAGAGCTTTGACTCTTCGGCAGTAAGATTGCCTTTGGTTTTATCGTTTAACATAACCAGGGTGTCGATGATAAATTTAGCTTGTTCGATATTTTCTTCTTTTTTCCCGGTTGCCGGGTTAGGCATCTGGCCAAGAAAGATAGCTGCCTGGACAGCTAAGGTCGTGACAAAGAAATTAAAATCCGGTTGCGGCACAACAAATTCTTCATTTTTCTTTTCTTCCATAATATTAATATACGATTATCCCGGCATACCCTACTACGCTAGCCTCTTCGCCGGTTACATCGCCGCTAGTTTGGTATTCGATTAATTCTGCTTGGGCTGCCCCCAAACGTTTAGCTGCCGCAAGCATAAGCACCACCGGTGCCCAGCCGCACATGGAGATATTTAGCTGGCGGATTTTTTTTATTAACCCGTCCTCGTCTAATTTTAGTATAGCCTCTATGGCTTCTTTGTCTTTTTTTGCTGCCGTTATTTTAGGCTCGTAATGGGTCATATCAGAGCTAGCCACTAACATTACGGAACCTTCCAGTTTTAAATTCTGGATAACTTCGGCAATATTTTCTCCCACCTCTTTTAATACATTTGCTTCCTGCGACATTATAGTAATAGGCACGATTTTAAAATCTTTTTTAAAATATTGCAGTATCGGTAGCTCTACCTCCAGAGAATGCTCGTATAAATGGGCTGCGTAATTATTTTCTAATGCCTTAGAGTGGCTTAATAATTGCTTAGCTAGTTGGTTATCTATTTCTACATCTCCTAAAGGGGTCTGCCAAGAGCCTTCTGACATAATGCTAAAGGCAGTTCCGTATCCGGTATGATTCGGCCCTAAGAGAATAATTCTATCTTTGATGTTTATCCGCGAAGCAGTTTTTACGGCAACACTCCCGGAGTAAATATAACCGGCATGCGGAAGCACGCAGCCGATAACATCTCTTTTATCTTGCTTTTTATCAATAAAGCTTTCAATCTGCGCAGTTAATTCTTTCTCTAGAGAGGGATAAAATTGCCCGGCTACCGCGGGTTTGCGTATTTTATGCGTTACCATTAAGCACCTTTTGTAAAAATATTTTACTTTTTTCTAGTTCAGACCTAGAAGCAGGATGATGTGCTTCCAATACCTTAAGGGTTTCTTTTTTTAAATACGGTTTTAATAAACTAAAATCAAACTCTCCCAAAGAAGGCGCCTGATGGTCGCGGCACCCTATAATATCGTGCAGATGAATTCCTACCATATCGTTATGGTATAGCTCTAAATAATCTTTATGCTTGGCAAACCCTAAGTTTTCCATTACCTGGGCATGGCCAATATCATGCCAGTAGGATATATTTAAGCCTTTCAGGGCCTTTAAAATTATACCTGTTTCTTCTAATGTAGGAATTTCACGGTAATAAAAACGGTTTTCAATACCCAAGATTATATTTTTTTCTTTGGCATAACCGCCTAGCTCTTGGAGGCTTTTTATGGCCTGGTCCAAGAAAGGCTTGGCTGCATCTTTTCTTTCTTTGATAATCTCCTGCCTTAATTCTTGGAATTCTTTGGTTTCTTTAAGGCCTTTGTCGTAAAGATTGATTAAGTCTCTGGTCCCCTCGGGTATCTCTACCCTTCCAGTATGCATGACTACTGCCTTGGCTTCCAGGCGATTAGCAGTGTCTATAGTAATCCGGGAATACTTTATAGCCTTTTGCCTGATTTTTTCATCCAGAGAAGCTATGGAGTAATAATCCGGCAGGGCTTCCTCTCGATTTATATTGTCAGGGATGGGGCAAAAATTATGGACGCTGACTACCCTGAATTCTTTTTTATTGATACTTGTTTCTATGCCGGATATTATTTTAGGCGTGAGATTAAAGCTTAGTTCTATATCCTCAAAACCTGCTGCTTTAATTTCAGAGAGAATACTCTCGGCTTCATCATGACGGAAGGCATTCCATGAAGTAGAAAGCGCCAAACTCATTTCTGTCTTTTTCCTTTGGCCTTTCTTCTCTTCTTTTCACTGGGTTTTTCGTAGTGCTTACGGTCCCTTACTTCTCTTAAAATACCTATCTGCTCTACGTCTCTTTTAAAGCGGCGTAGCATTGCTTCAAAACTTTCATCTTTTCTATTTTCTGAATCGTGCATAAGATCATCTCCTTTGCTAAAAATAATATCATTATTTAAGAATAGTGTCAATAGTAAATGGGGTCAGAATTATTTTTTCATCTGACCGCATTTTTAGGAAAAAAATAATTCTGACCCCATTTATTCGATTTCAAAGGATATGACGATGTTAAAGGAAAGCTGGGGGTAATCTAGCTCTTTGGGAAAGGCAGGAAACGGCGAGGCATCCTGGATACTCTTTAAGGCGATATCGTTTAAATATGGGCTGTTTGCTGATTTTTCCTTGATAGGCCGGACTTCTTTGAGGTTGCCTTCCTGCGATACGGCAAAAGATAGGTATACCTCTCCTATTTCGGTATGGGTATAATTTTTATAAGCCGCGCGCCTGATTTTTTCCCGGACAATCTGATAATAACTCATATAGGACGGGCTTTTAATCTTATCTAGCTCTACCGGCGGTAGGCTTATTTTTTTCTTAATTGCCACGATGTCGGGTTTAAATAAGGCGGGCTTGATAAAACTGGCTTTAGGCGGGGCTGCCTCACGTATTTTCTGAAAGATAGCCTCCCTATCAATAAACGGCGGAGGGGATAACCGGCGTGCCTGTAAGTTTGTGGCAGATAGCTTATTTAAATCTTTTTTATCCGGGTTTGGGAAAACATTTTCTTTAGGTTTGGGGAGATTTTTTAGATAGCTTACCTCTAAGGCCTTTTCTATGTGGCTGTTAGAAAATAAAGAGAACCCTGGGGCCCGGAACAAAATAATCCCGTGAATAATCAGGGAAACTAACAGAGTTATTTGGAATATTCTGTTGGAAAACATCTTGGTTTCAAGTTAACACAATAGCCGGATATTTACAAGCTAAAATGATAATTTTAGTGGTAAATGGGGTCAGAATTATTTTTTCATCTGACCGCATTTACTGACCCCATTTACTATATATTAAAATGAAAGCTTAACGCCGGCGTAGAATGAAGAACCGGGAGTTTGATATCCATACACAAGCTGATAATTGTAATTTAAGATGTTCTCCGCTCTGCCAAAAACCTCAAAGTTGTCATTAATTTTATAGTTTAATCCTAAGTTAGCTAATATGTAAGATTTTAGCTTAGCAGAAGTGTCTATTCTGTTGCCAACATATAAAATCTCAGGCATAATCTTAAGGTTACCGATCTGAGTATTAAAAAATAAAGATAGTTTATTTTCAGGCCTTCTAAGCAGCCGGGATTTATCTGACTTCTTCTGAGCGTGCAAATAATCGTAGGTAAGCCTTAATGATGTTTTATCATTAAACTTATATTCTGTGAAATTTTCAATACCATAAATCTCCGCCTCACCTATATTGTCATACTCACCAGTCCATTCACCGGTTGATTTATATTCAATCATATTCTTAATGCTATTATCGAAATACGTCGAACCAAAGCTAAACTTATTATCAAAAAGATACTGCTCAAAACCAATTTCTTGCGATTTAGACTTCTCAGGCACAAGGTCACGCTTACCGCCGTACGAATAGAATAACTCAAAAAGACTAGGAGATCTAAAGCCTGTTCCTACGGAACCCTTTAATTTTGTCTTCGTCAGTTCAATAAAATAACTACCTGACAAACCATAAGTATTATGCTCACCAAATGTCGAATGGTCTTCGCTTCTTAAATTAAATGAAAGAAATAGGTTATCTATCGGCCTGATTATATTCTGGAGGAATATCCCTTTGGAATTAGCCCTATGTTTTGGTTCTTTACCATAATCATAATACTCTCCGCGCTCTCCGTTATATTCAAAACCTACTAGCGCTTCGTAAAATTTAACAGGTTTACAATTAAATTCGTATTTAAACTGGTTACTGCGAGAATTGTACCAATAATCATCACTGCCAGTCCAACCCTTTCTCTGAATATCAACCAAGCCATAAGTAAATTTATGGGAAATAAAATCGTTAATCCTATTGTTTAGATAGAAAGATCCGATATTCTGATGGAACCTCGCTGTATTATCAAAATCATCTGATACAGAAGGCCAACTAGCATCATAAGCATACTTAACATAAGAATACCGATGCGAAACTCCCACATCAAGATTATCCGCTAATGCATAATCCAAACGTAAAGAGGTATTTGTATTTCCAAAGGGATCCCGCTCGTGATTGCCATTTTTGTACTTAGCCGAATAGAATGAATTTACATCAACCCTTGAAGCTCCTAAAGAATATGCTAATTTATCTATTTTGCCTTGGGAGTCTATTTTTTCTCTGTAAGTGCCATAAGAACCAAACTCCTGTAAATAAGAAAATGTCGGCTTGCCTGAACCTTTATGCGTAATCATATTAATTGAGCCGCCTATAGCTTGCGAACCGTAAAGACTGCTATACGGCCCCCTAGAAATCTCAATCTTATCAAGGTTATCTAATGATAAATAATTATAATAAGCAAAATAACCTTGCGTGTTAATCGGGTCATAAACCCTGATGCCATCTAGCATCAACTGAGCATGGTAAGAATCTGCCCCTCTTATATAAACACTAGAAACGCCTGCTAACCCTCCTGTAACTGCGTAATCTACTCCTTGAGAGCCTTTAATTGCGTCGACAAAATTAAATTTACCGGCTGATTCCTCATCTCCAACGTTAATTACATTAATAGAAGACGGATTCTCTTCTACTGAAACACCGATACGATACGGTGTAACCACAATTTTTTCCAAATCTATTTCTTCTGCTAAACAAAAACCAAAAAAACCAAATATAATCATCCCGGTAAAAAAGATACTTCTCTTCATTGTTCTCTCCCCTTATCCTTAAGTTTATATTCCTGAATATCCAAAAACCAAAAGCCGTTTATAAGAACCTTTTGGCATTGAGTTATTTCAATCCGCTTGTTGAATATCGGCCCGTCATAAACAAAGCTGTGGTATTCTCCGTTTTCGCCGCATAAATCAACCCCTTCTATTTTCTTTAATTCGCAAAGAAAGCTTTCATCGATAACCCTGCCAACCCAGCTTTGATCTAATTTATCGGCTTGGACGCAGGCAATGACCGCTTTAAAGCCTGAACCAATAAATTCCTTCAGTATCTCTTCGTTGGGCTTATTCCATATAGGAGAAATAACTTTTATATTTTCGCTGCCACAAACATCTTCTACCCAGTCTCGTAGATCTAATAGATGGATATCTCCTCTTACTAAGTGCCATATATCTTTTTCTTTTAATTCCACTAAAGTCTTTTTAAATACTTCTTCATAATTAGTTTGAGTGGTTTCTCTTTGCAGTAAAGGTATGCCGATTGCTTCGGCTTGTAACTTTACCAAGTCTGCTTTTGCGCCATGAAATGAAACTCGTTTATGCTCTCCAGAGATAAAATTAACTAAATAACTAATCTTGTATCCCTGTTGAATGGCCTTATACAAGGCCAAGCAGCTATCTTTCCCGCTGCTCCAGGAACAAGCCACTTCTTTTTCTGGATTCAATCCATCTTCTCCCTTGCGGACGCAAGAAATAAAAAACCCCGACAGTAGTAAATTTTATAATACTACTTCGGGGTTGCACCCTTTTTACTTGGCCCTTTGGTTTGTCCGCGAACCAAAAACTGATTCAGACATTTTATACGCCTAGGTCTTCTGACTTAGAGGATCCGCCTACTTTCACTGCGCCTTCCCGCTCCTTTCTTAAAAGAGCAGTGGCTCTCCTTGCAGGATTTCGTCCCCTCCTACAGCAGCGGGACTGTGGCCGCTTCTACGGCCTTCCCTAATTTGCGTATAAACAATAATTACGAAAGAACTTTTACTAACTTTTTACCTTTTACAAAGTGGGCAATTGTTTCATAAATACCGAAGAAACTAAATGCATAAAATACCGTGGCCAAAGTGAAATTACGTATGAAAGGCAATCCCATTACGTAGCAATCAATCAGCCCTTTTAGTGTCTTAGGATACCATCCCATAAGCCAAACCCCGAAATTCGATATTAAATAGAATATAATCGCAGAGGCTAATGAGGTAACGGTCAGCCCAAAAATATTTTTATGTTTTTTAAGAAATAGGCCCAAGAGAGTAACTAAGGCAACCCCTCCCCAGGTAAAAATAACTACATTATGCATACCAATAAATAAATCGCTTATAACCATAAGAGCTAACGGCACAATAAACGCATACCTCTTATTTAAATACGCACCGCTGAATAAAGCTATAGCTGCTACCGGGGTAAAATTCGGCGCATGGGGAGTGAATCTTAATAATACCCCTGTGATTATTAAACTTAATGCCAGCATTGTATCCTCCTTTTGTATTAGTTATATCTTAAGTATTAATTATTTTTCTGTCAAGACAAAATTTAAAATTCAATTCCCCTGCGTCCCTTTACCCCTTTTTTAAAGTAATGCTTTACTTCTTTTATATCGCTGACTAAGTCCGCCAGCTTTAGAATCTTAGGGTGGGTGTCGCGGCCGGTAAGGATTACTTCTAACCCTCTCGGGGTGTTTTTTAAGAGCGTAATAACTTCGTCTACTTTAAGAAGTTTTAATTTCAGGGCTATATTGATTTCATCCATAATCACCACGTCGTAAGCTCTGTCGGCAATAAGCTTTTTTATTTTCTCTAATCCCTTCTTGGCTAATAATATATCTTTTGGCGCAGGGGCTTTTTTGATAAAACAGCTGCTTCCTAATTGTTCAACTTTGATATTTTTTATTTTTTTTAAAGAGGCTAGTTCGCTATAAAACCTGCCTTTTACAAATTGGCCGATATAAACTTTTAAACCCGCCCCCGCTGCCCTTACCGCTAAGCCAAGGCTTGCCGTAGTTTTACCTTTACCTCTTCCGGTATAGACCTGTATCAATTTGCCACCGCCTTCCAACTAATCATGCCTAAGGCGCAGAGGGCCGCCACAATTAAGCCCGCGCAAATAACGCCTAGAGTTATGGCAATAAAGGCGTACCTAAATTTAATCTTGAATAAAGTCGCGGCTATTACACCGCTCCAGGCCCCGGTCATAGGAAGAGGAATAGCTACGAATATTGCTAACCCTAAGGCTTCGTATTTTTGAATTACGTCGGCCTTTCTTTTGGTATTTTCAAATACCCAGTCAAAAAATCCTGACCAGATTTTAAATTTCCTTAAAAGCCTGGATACCGGCTCAAATAAAAAAAGCGCCGGTATAATAAAGGAAACGTTGCCGATTACCGATAAAACAAAGGCCTTAGTTAGCGGCATCCCCCACGATAAAGCCAAGGGAATTGCCCCGCGCAGTTCAGAAATTGGCAATGCCCCTACAATCATTACAACATAATCTTTGGGAATGCCTTTTAGCCATTCCAGTATGATATTAAGCATTTTCTTCTCTCCATCCGTATTTACCTACCAAAGGCACAAAAACACAGCCGCAGACATCTATGGAATTTAGTTTTCCTTCCTTTTTCTCTACTACGGTAAGGACTTGGCTGAAACTTTCCCCTAAAGGCAGGATAAGCTTTCCGTGATCATTTAACTGTTCGGTTAAAGGTAGCGGTATGCGCGGACTGGCAGCAGTAACAATTATTCTGTCGAAAGGCGCAAATTCTTGCCACCCTAAAGTTCCGTCGTCTGTTTTTAGTTTAATATTTTTATAGCCCAGTTCATTAAGTATCTGCCCGGCTTTTTTAGCTAACTTTTCAAATCGCTCTATACCATAAACCTCTTTGGTTAATTCTGCCAATATTGCTGCCTGATAACCCGAACCCGTCCCTATTTCCAGAACCCTTTCTTTGCCTGTTAATTTCAGGCACTCTGTCATTAAAGCCACTATATAAGGCTGGGATATGGTTTGGCTCTCTCCTATCGGCACAGGAAAATCCGCATAGGCGCTTACCCATAAATCTTGCGGGATAAACTTATGGCGCTCTACTTTATAGAATGCATTTAATACGCGTTCATCCTTAATCCCGCGCGCGATTAATTGCTCCTGGACCATCTTTTTTCTCAACGTCGCGTAATCCATAATTAAAGCTCTTTGATAATATACCTGATGAACCTTAAGGTATCCCCAAAAGGATTTATTTGGCTTTTTTCACGACGATAAACAGTTCTAATGGGAACCGACTCTATTTTGTAACCTAAACGGAATGCCTGAATTAAAATTTCAGATTCTATTTCGTACCTGTCGGTCTCTAAATTCCACTTTCCCATCACTTCTCTTTTTATCAGCCTGAATCCGCATTGGGTGTCAGGAACACGCTGTTTTATAATTCCGGAAATAAACCAAGACATAAATTTATTGGTTAATATCCTTATCAAAGGCATATCTTTTGTTTGGTTCATACGGTTGCCGACAAATACTGCGCTGTCGGAATGTTGGGCTACCCGCATAAAATAAGGAATATCTTCCGCAAGGTGCTGGCCGTCCCCATCCATAGTAATTACGGCTTCATAGCCGTTTTCTAGCGCATATTCAAAGCCCCTGATTAAAGAAGCGCCTTTACCTTGATTAACCTCATTTCTTAAGACCGCCGCAGCATTAGTTCGCGCAATCTCGGAAGTCTTATCGTTTGAACCGTCATCCACCACCAGCACATCCAGCCCTAGCTGGCGGATTTTTTTTATTAACCCGCCGATATCTTTAGATTCATTATAGGTAGGGATAATAACGCAAATTTTCATATAAAGAATCTCCTGAACATATACCATTGGTCTGGATATTGCCGTATATATTTTTCAATGATTGCCTTATACGTTTCAATTATAATCAGCATATTCTTATTTTCATCATCCGAGGGCTTAAAATCAATGGCCTTTTCTATCTTTAAAATAAATTTGTCGTTTTCATCCCTGACCATAAACCCCGGGACAATAGAGGCACCTGTCTTTAAGTAAAAGGCGGCCGGCCCGCGCGGTAATAGGGAGGGTTTTCCTAAAAAATTTACCTCTACGCCGGTATCGCTAAAATCCCTGTCGCCTGCAAGGGCTACCATTTCATTTTGCTTTAGGATCGTAAGGCAGCGCCTTACTGCTTTTCCGACGGGGATAACCTTTACTCCCTTAATTTCCCTCTGGTGGTTAAAGAAGTCATTTACTTTTTTGCTTTTATGCTCCAAGGCCACAATCCAAAAAGGATACCCCAATAATCCGACGACTACTCCGCCCAATTCCCAGTTTCCGATATGCGCGGTTAATACGATAACCCCCTTCTTTTTTCCAAGGGCGGCATCAAAATTATCCACACCCTCTAGGCGGATATTTTGTTTAATATATTCCTTGTCTAATAAAGAAAAGCGGAAAAAATCTACCAGATACTTAGCAAAATTCCTGAACATCCTTATCCTGATGGCGCTGATTTCTTTATCTGATTTTTGCGGAAATATGGCTTTAAGGTTTTGCGTAACTATCTTGCGGTCTTTATTGGCGAAGATAGAATGCACATCGGAAAAAAATACCGCTATTTTATAGCCGATATTTAAAGGCACACCAAGCGCGATAAATTGGCCGATTCGGTAAAGGATATAATTAAACATTTTTTTGTTGTGCTAAATTTAATAATAATTTAGCGATATCTAGGCTGGCATCGGGCTTACTCAGGCGCCGGGCAGACTCAGCCATGTATTTTAATTTTTGCGGATTATCTAATAATCCTTTTATCACTAGGCCTGCCTCTTGAGGATCATCTAATCTGATAGCGGCATTATGCCCGGTTAAATAATTGGTATTGCTTTCTTCCTGTCCGGGGATAGGGCGAATGATAATCATCGGCAGCCTTTTAGTTAAAACCTCGGCGGTGGTAATGCCTCCGGGCTTGGTAATAATCAGGTCTGAAATCCCCATTAATTCATGGATCCTATCGGAATATTTAAGTAATAAAATGGATTTTTTATATTTTTTTATCTTTGTTTTTAATGAGGCGTAGAGTTTTTTATTACTGCCTGTAATGATTATTTCCTGAATGTGGTTATTTATTCCCTCCAGTGACTTTACTATTTTCTTTATCGGCCCTAAGCCTTGGCCGCCGCCCATAATCAACACTGTAAATTTATCCGCAGCAAGGTTAAATTCTTTTCTTATTTCGTTTCGCTTCACCTCTGCTTTAAATTTAGGATCAATAGGGATACCTAAAGGCTTTATTTTTTCTTGGTGAATTCCTTTTTTAATCAGGCTCTCGGCCACCTCTCGGGAAGGAGCTACATAATAATCAACCGTGTCATATAACCAATAGGAATGCGGCACATAGTCTGTAAGTATGGCAACTAAAGGCAGGCTAGAGCGATAGTGTTTTTTAAAGTCGGCTACCATTCCGCAAGGGAATGCCTGGCTACAGGCAACTGCGTCGGGTTTAAAATCATCAAAAAGATTTTTAAGCTTAGGCGAATTAAATTTATGGATACTAGCTTTGATTTTTTCTAGCTTCTTTGCGATAGAGGGATTATCGTAAAGGTAATCCCAGATTTGGGGGATTTTTTTAATTACGCCCATATAAATTTGGTTCACAACTTTTTCTGAGATCGGGTTGGTATAATTAAAGGCATTGATGTTTAAGATTTCTGCATTGGAGTTGAGTGTTTTTATAGCATTTTCTACTGCCAAGGTGGCACTGTGATGGCCTGAAATTTCCGTGATATACATTAATATGATGCGTGGGGCAGCCATAATTATTTAAATTTTATTTTCTTGATAAAGTTTGATCAGAATAGAGGCAATCTGTGGGTCAAACTGCTTACCGCTTTGTTTTTTTATCTCTTCTATCGCCTGTTCGCGAGATAAAGCCCGGCGATAAGGCCTGTCTATAGCCATGGCATCAAAGGTGTCGGCTACCGCGATTATCCCGGCGATTAAGGGTATTTGTTTTTCTTTTAGGCCATCAGGGTAGCCAGAGCCATCATACCACTCATGATGGTATTTTACTCCCAAGACAGATTCTCCCAATTCTTTTATGGGCTCTAAGATTTTTACGCCGATAACTGCATGGTCTCGAATAAGCTTGCGTTCATCATCAGTTAAAGGCCCCTCTTTATTTAAAATTGCTCCGGGTATGCCAATTTTTCCGATATCATGCAGGAGGCTGGCAATATAAAGGCTTTCTATAAATTTCGGGTCCGCGGCTTTGGTATTAATTTTACCAAGCTCACCGGCGATTTTCATGCTTAAATCCGTAACCCTTCCGATATGCCCGCGGGTATAATGGTCTTTGGCATCCACTGCTGCGGCTAAAGCCAAGGTAGTATGTAAAAACAATTCGTGGGTTTTGTTAAGTTCCTGTTCTATTTCTTTAAAAAGCTGGGCGTTACGGATAGCCATGGCCACATCAGAAGCCAAGGCAGAGAAAAAATTCAGCTCATCCTGGCTAAATTCCCTGCCGTTATTCTTTTTGCCCATTAACAATAAACCCAACAGGTCATCCCTAAAATAACTGGGGATACAGGCTACCGCATCAAATATCTCCATCTGATAGACCGCTCCTCTCAAAACTTTTTTTAGATGAGGAGCGATATTTTTCCTGTTTAAGATTTTTTTTGCCTTTTTATATACGATTGCACCATCATGGAATAATTCTTTATCTTTGCGCTCTCTAAAAAAGCTGATCAGGGGATTATCCGCATCCATACGGGCAAAACCCTCAGGTATCCTGATCCCTAAACGGCCGCGCGATACGGTTAACACGTAAGAATTTCTGTCTTGCTGGTGGAGTAATATTCCGGCGTATTCGACTTTTACTTTCTGTACAATCATACGCACGATCGTTTTAATCAACACATTCGGATCGTGGATGAGAATCATAGTTTTTGATGCGGACTCTAATTCTTTCTTATAATCAACAGGCATGCTTCTCCTTATAATAAAATAGGCGTTATAATTTTAAGTTAGCAAAAACTACTCTTTCCAGTTCTTCTAACTCTAGGGGTTTATGGACATAACCGAGGGCGCCTAAGCGCTGGCATTCATCAAAAGACCCCTCATCTTCGGGTTTTCTGCCCGTTACCATAATTACTTTGGCATCTTTATCCTTTTCTTTAATCCGGCGCAAAGCTTCAATACCGTCAATGCCGTTCATTTTTATATCCATGAGGATTAAATCCGGCTTATGTTTTCCGATAATCTCCACAGCCTCCTCGCCGCTTGAAGCAGTAATTACATCAATTTTGCGTTTGCTGAAAAAATTTGCGGCAAATTCCCTGACATCTACCTCATCATCTACGATTAATAATTTTGCCATTGTTTACCCTCCCTGCTTTGCTATAGGAACCCTCAGGTACCCGGACCTCATAGCCGTGTTAATGAAAAAGGGACATTTACTGCTGCCAGCTTTTTTTGTCTTCTCACACTTTTTTTATCAAGAACATATTTTAGATGTAAATTTATAAATTTTATATAATCATCCATAGATAGCCATTTTGCGCAAGGACCCGGGCTTTTAATAATAGGTAGTTTTATTTCCTCCATTTTAGACCTTTTCTACTATCCTTTTGTAAAGTTCCCCCGTACCATATTTCAGGCACAAATTCCTGAATTCCGCATCTTTAACATTTAGTTTGTTGATTCTAATTAAATCGATAATATCTGCGAGGTCTTTATATTCGCGAATCTTAGGATTGTACTTTATGGCATGCAATTTAAGCGCAATTAGATGATTCAATGACGGAACCATAAATTTCTGTCCAGCAATACTGGTTTCCTTTCCTGCCCGGATAATTTTATCTAGCGTCTCTTTGTCCACAAACATAAAATCAACATCCATCAAATACGAATCTTCCCCTATAAGCCTGGCAAACACTTCCTGAACGTTATCTTTCTTAAGCCCATTTTTTTCTAATAAACCTGATATCTTTTCAAAATCATCCCTGGTAATTAAAAAATCTATATCAGCGGTGTGACGGGTTACTTTATAGTAATTAACCGCAAAGCCACCGATTAAAATACAGGTTACGTTTTTCTTAGCAAATATGTCTGAAATGAGATGAAAAATAGTGGGGTATTTTCTTTTATTCATTTTTTAAACCTTTATCCACAACAGGCCTATAGTATTTATAAAATACTTATTTTGCTATGGGCAGTTCCATAATAAAACGCGTGCCTATTTTATCTGCCGAAGAAAATTCAATTTTTCCTTTATGCATATCAGTGATTATCCTTTTAATGACGTAAAGCCCAAGGCCGGTGCCTTGGCGCGCGGAAATCTTGGTAGTAAAGAAGGGGGTAAACATCTTTTTTATATCTTCTTCTTTTACGCCCATGCCGTTATCCTGAAAAGTAATCTCTAGGCTATGCTCTGTTTTTTGCCGGGCAGAAACAGTAATTTTTCCGCGGTAATTGGGCTCTTTTAATTTTTCCCTGCGCTCAACAGTGGCATCATAAGCATTATCAATAAAATTAAAGAAAACTTCTTCTAACTGTGCTAAGTTCCCTTTTATTTTAGGCAGTTCTTTAGGGTAATCACGGATAAGGTCAATTTCCGAAAGTTTTACTTTATATTGCACCATCTCCAAGGTCCCGTCGATAATCTGGTCTAAGGCTATGGCCTCAAAAGCCGTATCTTGGGTGCGGCTGTATTTTAAGAGCCCCTTGACCACTTGCGCTCCCTGCATGACGTTAGCCTGAACACGCTCTAAGGCATTGGAAACCTCACCAATCATCTTTTTTATTTCCGGGTCGCATTTGGAGGTATCGGTATGTTTTATAGTGTCTATGCTGTCACCGGCAATCAGGGAAAGAGCATAAAAACGGTTATTAATCTGATGAGACAGGCCGTCCGCCATAGTTCCTATTGTTGCCATCTTCTCTGCCTGAGCAATCTGTGCCTGCATTTTTTTGGCATCTTCATAGAATTGGGCGTTTTCAATGGCTAAGGCTGCCTGGTTTGCCAGCACCAGGAAAACATTAAGGTCTTCCGGTGTATAGACTTGTCCGGAAAGCTTATTCCCTAATACAATAAACCCCATAAATTTATCTTCAAAGAAACTGGGGATAATCACCGAGGCATGCAGCATACGCATATTGGTCTCTAAATACTGGTAAGTAGCGTCAGCAGAATCCTGTATCTGGCGCTTTACTTCTTCATAAACCAAAGGCACGCGCTTTAAAATAATCCATTTGATTAAAGGATTTTTGGCGTCCAGCTTTAAAACCCCCTTGCTTCCTTTATCGCGGCTGACCACTAATACGTATTCCCCTGCCTCTTCATTATAAAGATATACACCGGCATACTCTATTCTTACAGTCTTAGTGACAATATGGGTAATGAGATTAAGCAGCCTTCTTAAATTACGGATACGGGTCATGCCAATGGAGGCTTGTTTGAGGATATTCTGATAACGCTTTTGTTCTCTCAATAGCCTCTCTTCAGCTTTGCTTTGGAGATATATATAAAGAAATGGGCCTGCGGTAGCTAATACTGCCATTAATCCTAAAGGCAATGCCCACCAGTTTTGGCTAAAGTTTTCTATCAGCCATCCTTTAAGCCACAAAGCTGCAGCAAAAGGAATCCCTAAAACTATGGTATATACCGCCACAAATATGCCAGTGCGGGTAATGGCAACGCGAATATCCATAAGGCGGTGTTTCACGATGGCGTAGGCAAGCACTAGCGTGTGAAGAGAAACCATGAAATTTCCTATAGGTGGCAATGGTATGTTGTACCATAAAGGAAAATTTGTTGAACCTCCAATATAACCTAACGAGGCTATAAATACATATTTAATCTGATTACGTTTTTGTCCAGTAAACTCATTGAATTTAGTAATCATTAAATAAAATGAATAACCAACTACGCCAAAAAATGTAGCGAGAAAAAAATGATATAATATTCCCGGTTCCGGCCAATATTTAAATGACATCTTAGGAATAACATCTTTAATAAAAAGTGGAGAAAAACTAAAGCTCGAGTATATTACAGATAAAATAAAAATACTAATAATTATTTTCTTTTTTTGTTTTATTGTGCCTAATAAAGAACAAATGAAATATAAGAATGTTGCTGGAATAAAAGCAGATCCCACAGAAAGTAATCGTACCCAAAATAGAGCTTCATGCCTAGTATTAGAAATTTGCCAAAAAACATAACCGTAACTCCAGAAAGCTATACTAAAACTTAATAATCCATAAGTTTTATTAGTGACGCCTTTTTTATTTCTTGAATAAACAAAGAGTCCAAATACTGAGCTGGTAATAGCATTTAATAATGCACTGAGTATATAAAAATTCATTTTTTTTGTACTGTAATTATATTTGCCTGGTTAGCAAAAGCTCTAACAGTTTTAACATCTTTATTGTTTGTTTTCTTGATCATTCGTATCAACTCTTCTTCTGAATAGAATTTATAAAATCCAGCACTTTCTTTTTGTTTTATCCTCCCAGCTGCACTTAATAATTTTCTGGCCTCTTCTAATTCTTCTTGGTTCTCTGTTTTATCTACAAAATTTCTGTATATTTGTGAGAGGTCAGCGTATGGTTTCATTGAACTAATAATCATTTTGCCACCTTTCTTGAGTACTCGCATTAATTCATTAACTGAGAATTGCGGATTTTTTACATAAGATATTACTAGGTTGCAGCAAATTTTATCAAAATAATTTTCAGGGAGAGGTAATGGATATTCCATATCAGAAAGAATATATCTATATTTTATAATTAGGTATTTCTCTCTTAAAGATAATTCCCTATAGGCTCTTTTAGTCATATTAAGGTGTTTAAGCATCGCTTCTTTTAAGTTTTTTTCTATAAAATCTAATCCAATGTATTCTATTGGTTTAAAATCTTTTATATCCATTTTTTCTTTAAAAATTTTTTCTATCATTTTTTCAAATAACCAAGCCCCAAAATGACCGTTACCACAGCCAGCATCAAAAACTATTTCTCCCGGTTGAATATTTAAAAGATTGCTTATCGTATTAAGGAATGTACGATAATCAGGCGATTTATGGATAAGCACAAATTTATTGAGATATTTTTTCCAGAATTCTTTCTCTCCCTCTAAATTTTTCTTTAGTAAATTTTTAAGCCTTTCTTCTTCAATTAACCATTGTCTAGACAATTCGTCTTGAGAAGGTTCGATTACATCTTCTAATTTTAAATTTTTATTGCAAAGGTATTTTTTACAGCTCACTACAGTTTGTCTTAAAGCGAAATTAACTGCTTCTGGATTCTCATTTAATTGATGCATCGCGTTCGGTATAACAATAAATTCTTTATCACTGTTTAGCGAGAAATCTAAAGTGCTTTTTACATCGTTTAAATCTATCCAAGGGTCATTTTTAGCATGAATTAGAACAACTGGAATATTAATTTTTCTCATATCTTCTTTAGTGGTCTCTAAATCGTGGTACCTTTCTTTAATTGCCGAGAACGCAAAATTAATGCTTACTTCAAATCCCATAATATCATCTATGGTTTTCCCTTTATAGTGGCTTTGAATTATTTCTCCTATAATATCTTGATGATAAATTGCTTTAAGGGTTGAACGTAAATCTACAATACTAATTAATCCTAAAAGGAATTTAATTCTTTTGTCCTCTGCAGCTGCTTTTATTGCTACTCTTACAGCTAAACTTGTTCCTACTACCCCAATTTGTTTAATACCGAAAATATTTTGGACAAAATCAATAGTAGAAATTAAATCGCCATTCATTTTAGAAAGAGTAGCATTTACCATATTTCCCTGACTTTCTCCGATGTGATCAGTGGCGTCATACCTTATAATATTAAAACCATTTTTAGTAAGATAGTAGGAAAGTTTTAGGGAATCTCTTTTAGTCTCTCCGTAGGCAGGAGGTATAATGATAAAATAATTATTATTTTTACTTAAATAGTCAAAATATCCGATAATTTTCTTATTTTGTTTATTTTTATAATTTACCAGATTACTTTCCATTTAAGACAGTCTTGCGTATTGACATGCTTCCATAATAGCAGAACAACCTAAACATCCTATGCATCCAGAAGCCCCGCCTATTTTCGTATCTAATTTATATTTTAATAAAATTTGAGCGACTTTAATATGGAAATCAATAAGTTCATCTTCTTTACCTAAATAAGAAGGTATAAAGTTTTTTCCTAAAGCTTGACTCCCTGGCCTGACCAATAAAATTACAACTCTAACCCCTAGTTTTACACACTTTTCTATTTCTTGTAATGTAGTTTCGAGATTTTCATTGAAACCCAAAAAGCAAGTTGTTAAAACGTTTCCTTGACCGAATTGCTTAACAGCCTCTTTCCATGCTTCAATATACTTCTCTTTAGGTACTTTTGATTTTCCGGGACAAATCTCTTTTCGAATTTTTTCATCCAAGATTTCTAAAAATATTCCGACAGAATTAGCAAATCTGGCTAGTTCCTTTAGTAATCCTAATTCGGATACCGGTTCAAACTGAACATGGATAGAAAGATCTGTAACTTTACGGATCTTTTTTATTAGATTAAGCATATTACAAAGAGAGGTATCAGGATCAGGGAATGTTCCTCCTGTAATAGTTATTGATCGAATTTTATAGTTTTGGAGAGTAATCTCTAATGCTTCAACAAGATGTTCATCAGAAAATACTTTTGGCAATTTCCATTTACTACTCGCTGGAATGTCAATTGTGCAATATTTGCATTGTTTTCCATCCTCAAAATGATAACAGGTTAAAGATGGAGAGATAGCATATGTATTATAACAATGCATACGAAATAAAACATTTCTACCGATTGAAGTTCCATCACTCAGGTTCATTCTTAAAGAAGGTGGTGGTGGTAGGCTTTTAAGCACTATAGAATTTTCAGTAATTAAGTTATGGGGATTAACTTTGCTTCGTTTAGTAGAGATGGCATATTTAGCGAGATAATGATTTTTGGGATATACTGGAATACTTATCATACCGACCGTTGGACTTTCTTCTCCATAAGAAATATAATAAACTCGACCTTGAGGGCCAGGGCCACCAGCATAAGATTGCCTATGCCTTATAGGAATCCACCATTTTCGCGGTTGAACTACTATGCCTCTTGAAAGAAGAGAAATCTTATCTTTCAGTATTTGATATGCTAGATTTTTATCAGTTATCATTTCTCCTATTGTCCTAAATATGGCTCAAAACCGTAGCGTAAATGGGGTCGGATTTATTTTTCATTATATGCTTAACTCACATTTAATAATTTACTTACTTTGCAAAAATTCTCTAAGAGATTATCTATCTGCGTATCATTATGCAAACTCATTACTGTGAATCTAATTCTTGCTTTATTCTTTTCTACTGCCGGCCACCTCACACAAGGAGCAAAAAACCCTTTTTCAAAAAGCATATCAGCAAATTTAATGGCCTTTTCTTCATCACCTATCAAAACAGGAATAATAGGAGTTTGGCTATTTAAGGTGTTATATCCTAATTTTTTAAAACCTTCGCGTAATCTTTCGGTGTTCCTCCATAATTTATCCCTTAAGGAATTATTGTCTTGAGCTTCTTGTATTGCTACTAAAACCGCGCCCGCTATGATTGGAGACATTGCCGTAGCGAACACATAGGACCTTGCGGATACTCTAAGATAATCGACCAGCTCTTTACTCCCGGCCACATAGCCTCCGGAAGCTCCTAAGGCTTTACTAAGCGTTCCCATTTTAATATCTACTTCATTATCCAAGTCAAAATGTTCGGCTGTGCCGCTTCCTCTTTTCCCTAATATTCCGGTTGCATGCGCATCATCAATCATCACTAAGGCATTATATTTCTTAGCAAGTCTTACTATATCAGGTAAAGGCGTTATATCTCCATCCATGCTGAAAATCCCATCAGTAACTATCAATTTTCTCCAGTTTCTGTATTTCTTTAATTTTTTTCCAAGATCCTCCATATCGCAATGCTTATAAACGACTACCCTAACTTTGCTTAATCTGCAACCGTCAATGATGCTTGCATGGTTGAATTCATCACTTAGAACCACATTCTTTGTCCTAAAAAAAAGGGAGAGTGGTTTTACCTCTATCGGATTCATTACCGCCTGAATTGTCCCTAGATTGGCCATATAACCTGCTGTAAATGTTATAGCGCTTTCGCTATGCTTAAATTCAGCTAATTTTTGCTCAAGTTTTTGAAA
>Ga0315288_10000225_pt1 | contig 68927 bp, 42 predicted proteins | sample YL17G11_20_MG_FD_203454 | JGI IMG/M metagenome (GOLD analysis project Ga0315288, IMG submission 203454) | Sediment microbial communities from Yellowstone Lake, YNP, Wyoming, USA - YL17G11_20 | ecosystem: Environmental > Aquatic > Freshwater > Lake > Sediment | place: USA: Wyoming | collected...
GGGGGGGGGGGGGGCCCGCGCGCCCCGGGGGCCGCCCGCGGCGCGCCCCCCCCCGCCCCCCGGGCGGCCCCCCCCCCCCGCCCCCCCGGGGGGGGGGGGGGGGGGGGGGGGGGGGGGCGTCGGCGCTCTCCCGCGCTCGGCGCGCGGCCAACACCGCGGCCGCGACCGCTGGGGTGTGCGCGGAGCTCTGGCGGCGGCGCCACGCGATGGGCTGCGTGGCGCGCCCGCCCTCGCACGCCGCCCAACGCACCGCAGCAGCCCGGCGGCCGCGCCGCGCGCGGCGGCGGTCGCGCTCCGGCGACCGACGGACGAGAGCATGAGAGGCAGAGGTAGAGTGGGGCGGCGGGGAGCAGCGCGGCCATGGCGGCTTCCGTCCTCACTCTGCACGCGTCCCTCCCGCTTCCCGCGCCCCGCTCGGCCCACGCCGGCACCAGCGCCATGGCTAGCACGCTGAGCCGCGTGCTGCACGGTGCGCGAGCGGCAGGGATGGGATGGGATGGCGCGCCGCCGTGGCGGCTCGCCCGCCCAAGCGAGCGCCGCGCTCCGCTCGCCCGCCCTGTGTGATCGTGCGACGTGCTTGCCGCGTGTGGGCCAGGCCGCGGGCCGGACCGACACCACCCCTCGCGCGCCAACCCCCTCCCTCCCTCTTCTCTACGTAGCCGACACCGCCCCCTCGTTGAAAAAGCTCTACCACCAGTCCGGCATCGCCTTGGCCGCCCTCGTCCCCCTGGCCATCTTCCAGCAGCAGGGCGACGCGCTCGGCCGCGTCGTCGACGCGGGGCTGGCGCTCGCGGTGCCGCTGCACGGCCACATAGCGATGAATTATGTTGTGACCGACTATGTGCCCAAGTCGGTGGCGGGCGCCGCGCGGTGGGGTGTGCTGGGGGCGTCTGCGCTGACTTTTGCCGGCCTCGCCAAGCTCGCGATCGCGGGCCCCGGCGTGACGCCCACCGTCAAAGCGCTCTGGACCAAAAAAGGGGGCGCCAAGGCAGAGGAGAAAGGCAACGCGTGAATGGGACGGGTCGCTAGAGAGTCTGCAACAATCGATTCAAGGGAGTTGTGCCCCTCGACAGGCCGCGCGCCGCCTCTCCACTCCCTCCCATCCCCCACGTCACGCGATGGACAGCCCCAGCTGCAGGCCCAGCACGGCGTGCACAAGGAAGAGGCCCAGGATGCCCGTCCCGAGGAACGCGTGCGTCGTGCGCAGGCCGGGGTCGTCGGCGAAAAAGGCCGAGAGCATGCCTTGAAGAGCGAGGAGGAGGAGCCCCGCGATGGCCGTCTTGGAGTGGGCAGACGACAGAATGGGGACCCCCTGCATGACGCAGGACATGATGCCGCCTGGGGAAAGGCGGGGAGGGTGGACGAGGTGGGAAAAGAGTGCGCGCGACGAAACAAACAAAAAGCGCCGCCCACCGCCCACCCGTCTCTTTGCCCCCCGCCCGCCGCCCACACGCCCTCCTTGCTCACCAACAGCACCCAGCGCGAAAAAGCCGGTCATGCCCAGCGCCAGCTTGGGGTGCAGGTCTTTCGCCTTCGCGACGACGTCAATGTCGTTCGAGGTCCGGATCTGCCACCCGACGACGCCGGAGCCGTAGATGCCCATGGCCAAGAGCACCAGCATCATGTTGCCGGGGTGTCCCCAATGGATGAGCGGCTCGGGGAGGCCGAGCGTGGTGAAAAACTCGGCCTGGAGAGGGACGGGGGTCGTGCGCGCGGCGCACGCAGGCGCCCCCCTCGCCCTCCGCCTCCTCACCGCCCACACACACCTGGGGCGCGACCGCGTCGTACACCGCTTTGGCGATGCCGCGCGTCGGCGGGTCGGCGGCGGCGAGGAGGGCGACTGAGACAGAGGGGCGGGGAAGGGCGTCGGCGCGGCGCGGCGGCCTGGCGCCAGGCGACCCCCCATCGTGCCCCCGAACGCGCATTATACGCGCCCACTTCCGGCCCTGGCCACCGATTACGCACCCGGTGCCGCGATGGAGAGCAGCCGCGTCGGCGCGGCGGCGCGCGCCGGCGTGGCGCGCGCCGGCTTCGTGGAGGGGCGCGCGACCGCAGTCACGCGCAGGAGGCGGCAGGCGGTCCGCATCGAAAGGGGTGGGAGGGGCTGAATGGGCAGGGAATCGGCGGCTGTGCTGTGGCGCGTCGAGAGCCGCCCAAACCGTCCCGCTCGCCCCCACACACGGTCGCGCGCCACACAATGCTCACGCTCCCTCACCCAATCTCTCCTGCACCGCCGCCAAATAGCGAGCGATGCGGCGCGCGGCCTTGGGCCGGCCGGGCGGGCACGCCGCGGCCGCGCGGCGCAGCGCGTCCACCGCGGTCGGCAGGTCGCCCGCGGCCAGGGCTGCGACCGCGGCATCGAAATCGGCGGCCGCCGCGTCGGACGAAGGGGCGGCGGCGGCGGCGTCGGGCGGGGCCTCGTCGGCGGCGGAAGGGGGACGGGCGGGTGGCGGGTGTGGCGCCGGCGGTGGCGTGGCTTGGCCGACAGGCTGCGCCGACGTCTCCGCGTCGCCCGCAAGATCAAGCGCGCCACCTCGCTCCTCTTCCGCAGCCGCGCGCGACAGTGCGGCCGCGCCGCCGTACGCGCAGCGCAGCGCGGCCGCCGCGGCGGCGGCCACGTCCGCGCCCAGGGTGGCGTAGTCGATGGTGTCCACGTCCACAGAAGAGCGGGCTAGAGGGGGGGTGGGGAGGGAGGGGTGTGGGCGGTTGCCCCCCGCACGCGAGTGAGCCAGCCTCCTCTCCCTGCTCTCCCTCGCACCTCGCGCATCGGCCGGCGCGGCGTCGCCCCAGCCGTCGTCGTCGCACGCCTGCAGCAGGCCACAGTAGCCTGAGGAGAGAAAAGGGAAGCGACGGGTCGGGCCGCGGGCGAAGGAGCTCGACCCGCTTCGCGAACCCCTCTCCCGACGCCTCATCCATCCCTCACCGTCCCAGGGCGCGTCCCGGGCCGCCGCCCGCCGGGCGGCGGCCTCGATGGCGGCCTGTGCGGCCGCAATCGCCTCGTCCGCGCTGTCGGCGGCGTCCGCCATGTTGGGGAGGGGAGGGACGAGAGTGTGGCGAGGGGCGGGGCCCGCCCGGGGCGGGCGGGCGGGGGAAGTGTGAGCTTCGACGCGCGCTCCGTCTTTCGCCCTTCTTCTTTGCGCCTCTTGCAAGCACCCCCCCGCCACATCTTCGCCGTGCAACGGGTGCGGCGCCCGCCGCAGCGGCGGGCCCGCCCCGATCGAAAAACCCGTTCGCCCTAGGCGATAAGAATGCCGCCCACGCCCGACCCCCACCTCCTCCTCAGCTCGCCTCGGCCACGCTCGCCAGCGGCGACCGCGCCGTCGACCGCGCCCGCTCCAGCGCATCCAGCGCGCACTCACGGCCGCGGCCGGACGAGAGCCGCCCCTCGTACGCGTCGAGCGACGCGCCGTCGTCGGCGCGCAGCATCGCGACGAACTGCGGAAACGACAGGCCATCCCGGATGGAGTCGTCCCGCTTGCACGCTTCCGAGAGGGCGTGCGCGACCGCGGACTCGACCTCGGCGGGCGGGAGGCGGGAGCGGAGCGACGCGGCAATGTCGCCGCGCCGCAGCACGCCGTCGCCGTCGGTGTCGAGCGAGGCAAAGGCGGAGCGGGCGAGGGCGAGCCACTCGTCGGCGCGCGTCGAGGCCAGGGCGCGCCAGTCGATTTGCGACGCGGCGAGCGCGGCGCGCGTGACGCGCGCCGAGTCGCCGAGCGCGGCCATCAGGCGGTCGCCCTCGCCGCCCGCCAGCCGGTACCCCAGGCGGGCCAGGCCGTCCAGCAGCTCGTCCCGGGGGACGGCGTCCCGGCCGGCAAAGCCGAGGTCGTCAAAGAGGGACGTGAGCGACCAGTCGCGCGCGTCGGTCACCGAGGGGGCCATGGTGGCGCCCCCCAGCGCGACGCCGCACGCCGCCCCAGAGGGCGCGGGCGCGGCCGCGGCCGCCGCGACGAGCTCGGCGGCGATGTGCTCGAGCACGGTGCGTTTGAAGACCGACGCCGCTGCGTACCGCTGCACGCGCGCGACGACCGCGAGCGGCAGCTGGCGCCCGGTCGACCGTTCCGACGATTTGCCGCGCAGCCACGGGTGGGCGAGCGCCTCTTCCGCGGTCGGCCGCCGCCCCGGCTCGCGGTCGAGGAGCCACGCGCAAAAGTCCTTGGCCTCGTCGCTCACCCCGTCCCACGCCTTGCCCGTCGTCTCGAATTTGTCGTTCAGGATGGAGCGCCACACGCGCGAGAGTTGGGGGTGGGAGGGGGAGCGCCGGTCGTCGAACGGGAAGCGGCCGGTCAGGAGCTGGGCCGCCATCACGCCCGCCGCCCACACGTCGGCCTCGGGGCCGACGCGGGACGCCAGGACTTCAGGTGCCTGGTACCAGGGCGTGCCCTCGAGGCCGAGGTCGGTGCGGGGCAGGGATTTGGGGTCGAACGGGACCGCCAACCCAAAGTCGACCGCCTTGACCGGCGCCCTGTCCGAATCGTCCAGCAGCATGAAGTTGCCGGGCTTGACGTCGCGATGCAGGAGGCGGGCGCGGTGGCACTGGGCGAGGGTGCGCAGGACGGCGCGCATGTACGACGCGGCGGTGCGTTCAGAGTAGTGGCGCGCCCCCACCGCGTGCCACAGTTCGCCGCCCTCGCACAGCTCGAGCACGATGTGGACGGCGTCGGCGTCCTCGAACGCGTCTTCCAGGCACGCCACGTTGAGCGCGCCGCGCAGGCGGCGCAGCGCGTCGACCTCGCGCGCGATCGCCGCCGCGTGGCCGGCCCGCTTGGCGTCGGACGCGGAGGCGTCGCGCAGGATCTGAGAGGCGAGGGGGGGAGGGGGTTGGGGCGCGATTCTGCGGCTCCTTGTATTGGAGGGTCGCCGGTTGCCGGCTTCCGGCGGCGACGAGGCGCGGGCGCGGTCGATGGCGGCCGGGGCGCGCATTTGGAGCCGCCAGGCCGCCTTCTGCCGCCCCCAGATCGTCGGCGCATTGACGCCGCGATGCCGGGTGGGGCGTGCGGGGCCGGAGGCGGCCCAACGCCCCCGCCGCGCGGTGTCCCGGCCGCGCGGCGCGCCGCCCGCCGCGCCCCGCCCGCCGCCCGCCGCGCCACCCTGCCCCCCGCACGCCCACCCTCTCCTCTCCCTTCTACCTTGGGAATGGTCTTGCACGCAAACCGTTTGCCGGTCCGCTTGCACGTCGCGACGCGGACGACGCCCGAGCCGCCCGCGCCGAGCGGCTCGCCCAGGGTGTACATGTCGCCCAGGTTTTTGGCAAAGCCCAGGTCAAAGGGGCCGGCGGCGGGGGGGGCGGGCGGCGGGGGCGAGGGGCGCGGGAATGGCACCGCGTTGGCGGCCGCCTCGGCGCCCGCAGCGGCCGACCCAGCGTCGGCGTGAGTGGCGGACAAGCGCGCCAGGCCGCGGCCGGAGCCGCGCGTGGCGGCCTCCGGCACGGTGACGCGACGTTCCCGGCGCCAGAGCCGCGACACGGCCAGCTTGGCGCGCTCCAGAAGGGGGCCGCCCTCGGCCCGCGTGGCGGCGTGGGCGGCGGGCGCGACCATAGCGGTGGGTCGGCACGGTTGTGGCGCGGGCATGCCGTCGGCGCCACTCTCCCTCTCCCTCCACCCTGTTGCTCCGCCTGGCCGCCCGCCCCTTGGGCCGCCGCCTCTCTTCGAGGACGATGGCGTCGGTCGACGAGAAGCGAGCGCCCGCCGCCGCGGCACCGACCGCGAAAGTCGAAGCCGCGCCCCCTTCCCCGCCCGCCGGCGTCAAGCCCGAGCCTGCGGCCGTGCCCGTCATCGCGTCGTTCGAGGGCGTCGACTTTGAGGACGCGGAAGTGGAGCAGGTGTGCGAGGTGGCGGGATTTGAATCGGGGGCTCGGGTAGGCGCGGCCGCGGCCCGCCGCGCCGAGGGCGAGGCCGCGGCGATCGTGCGCGGCGCCCAGGAGTGGTGGCGGCCCAATCGCGCGCGCCCGCGCGTCGACGCGCCCTCCCTCCCACCCTCCTCCTCTCCAGATCCGCCTCTCCCTCCTCCACTGGTACGACGGCGCCCACCGCGTCCTCCCCTGGCGCCGCAATCCGCACTCTCGTCTGGGGCCGGCCGCCGCGGCGGGCGGCGCGTCCCTCGACCTCCCGACCCAGGCATTTCTCTACCGCGTCTGGGTCTGCGAAGTCATGGCGCAGCAGACCCAGCTCGACCGCGTGAAAGCGTATTGGGGCGCGTGGATGGAGCGGTGGCCCGACGTCGCGTCGCTCGCCGCGGCGACCGACGACGACGTCCGGGCTGCGTGGGCCGGCCTGGGGTATTATCGGAGGGCCGCCTTCCTGCTCAAGGGCGCGCGCTACGTGGTCGAGGAGCTCAACGGCGTGTTCCCGACCGACGTGGCAGGCTTGCTAAAAATCCCGGGCGTCGGCGCCTACACCTCCGCCGCCATGGCCTCCATCGCGGCCGGCGCCCACGCCGCCGTCGTCGACGGCAACGTGGTGCGCGTGCTGTCGAGGCTGCGCGCGCTCGCCGGCGACCCAAAGTCTGGCGCCGCGGGGAAGGCACATGCGCGGCTCGCGGCGCGCCTGCTCGACCCCGGCCGCCCCGGCGACTTCAACCAGGCCGTCATGGAGCTGGGCGCGACCGTGTGCACGCCCTCTGGCGCGCCCGCGTGCGCCTCGTGCCCCGTCGCGTCCCTGTGCCACGCGCGCGCGCGCGCCGCGGCCGGCGCCGGTTCCGCCACCGACTTTCCCACGCCCGCCGCCAAGCCGGCCAAGCGGGAGGAGCGGGTGGCTGTGTGCGTCGTGGAGGCGGTCGACGGCGGGGCGCGGAGGGTGCTGCTCCAGCGGCGGCCGGAAGGCGGCCTGCTCGCCGGGCTCTGGGAATTTCCCTCGGTCCCCGTTGCCGCCGACGCGGGAGCGAATGTCGCCCGGGCCGCGGTGGATGCGCATGTGGAGCTGCTGCTGGGCGAGGCGCTGCCGGAAGGCAAGACGAGCAAGGGCGAGAGCGGCGAGACGCGTGCCCCCGCCCCCTCTTCCCTGCGCCTGCTGCGCCGCGCCCCCGTGGGCGACATCGTGCACATCTTCTCCCACATCCGCATGACGCTCGCGGTGGAGCACGCGCGCGTCGACGCGGGAGGCGGGGGGTTGAGCGCCGACCCGCGCGACGCGGACGCCGACACCGGCCGCCCCGCCACGCGCTGGGTGGACGTCGACTCCATGGCGGACGAGAAGGTTTCCTCCTCGGTCGCCAAGTGCTGGCGCCTCGTCGCGTCTGGAGGGGGGGGGGTGGCGACCGCAGCCAAGCGGGCTGCCGCGCCCGCGGCCGCGGCCGCGGGCCAGGGGTCGATCAAGAAATTCTTCTCCGCGAAGAAGGAGTAGGAGAGTGAGGCGGGGAAGGAGGTGGGCGGGTTCAACGACCGCTGCTAGAGGTTGCCGAGACAGTCGCGCCGCCCCCCGCGCCGCCCGATGCGGCCGCCCCACACGCTGTGCCGCCCGGCGCCCCTGCACCCCACCCTCCGCGCGCGCCGCCGCCCTCCCCGCGCCCAATCGGGCGGCGGCGGCGGCCTCGGGGAGGACGTGCTCGCCCGCCTCAAGGCGGCTGAGGCTGAAGCGGCGGCGTTGAGGGAGCAGCTGGCAGCGGCGCAACAGGGGCGGGAGGTGCGGCGGGCTGGGAGGAACGCGCGGCGCCGGCGTGGCGCGTCGGCCGGCCGCCCACGCTGACCCTCCCTTCTTCAGCCCGCCCCTGCACCCCCCACCCCCCCGCCCCGCCGCATCGACGGCCCCGGCCTGCGCCGGGAAGGCCCCCTGGGCGGCGGCGACGGGAGCTGGCTGTCGGAGGCGGAGGTCGATTTCTTCACCGGCGGGGGGCCTGGCGAGGCCGGGACCGAAGGGGAGCGGTCGCCGGACGATCCGGAAGCGAACGCCACCGTGACGCGGCGCCTGATCATTGGCGGCGTGGCGACCGCGGCGGCCGCCGCGTTTGCGCTCGTCCCGACCGACTCGCTGCGCGTCACCCGCCCGTCCAAGCCCCTGTTCCTCTACCTGGAGCCGGTCATCGCCGCGTTGCCCCTGCTCGCCCAGGCCGGCGACGCGGGGTCCGAGGCGCGCTGGGACGAGCTCGCGGGCCTCCTGTCCACGATCAACGGCCCCCTCGCCCTCCCCGCCAACCTCAAAGCCGCCGCCGCGCACGCCGACGTCGACCCGGAGAAAAGGGTGCGCGCGCAAGCTCTCTCGAGGGACGCGGGGGAGTATGTGGCGCAGATCGATTACGATGCGTACTTCGACTCGGTCGGCGGCGTCGGCACCAAGGGCGGCGCGCGCGAGCTCCAGTTTGCGCAGTTCTCGGCGGGCGCGGCCAAGGCGGCGGCGGGGCGGATCGACCAGTTTCTGCGGGTGATGCCGGGCGAGGCGGTGAGCGCGGCGCGCGAGCGCGCGGCGGCGAGGGCAGCGGCGTGAGAGCGCGAGGCCGTGACCGCGCCGCGACCCCGCCGCACCCTGCCCTGGCGGCAGTGCGCGTGCAACATTGAACGATTCCCGGCACCTCCACCCTCGACTCTCCCCTAAAACCCGAGCGCCGCCGCGAGCCGGTCGTGCCCCCCCGCCGCGTCGCCCACCGGCGCGGCCGGCACCTCGCCCGCGTCCAGGCGGGCTTGGAGGCGGCCCACGATTTCCACGGAGCGGGCGAGGCGGTCGGCCAGGTTCACCAGGGCGACGGCCTCGTTGCGCTCCAAGGTGAGGGCGGGCTGGGCCATGTCCCCGGCCCCGGCCCCACCCCTCCCCCCTCCGTCCGCCAGCAGCACTTTGAGCGACGACGCGACGCCGAGCACTTGGAGCTTGCCCCAGAGCCTGCACTTTTCGCAGCCGACGCAGTCCATCGCGGCGGTCACGTTTCGAAACGCGGCCTGCAGCCGCTCCCGCCCGCCTCCCGCGCCCGGCAGGGCGCCATCGAATGGCTCGGCGCACAGGGCTGCGAGGGCGGGGTGGGAGGCCAGTTCTCGCGCCAGCGCGGCTTCGTCGGCCCCCCGGCTGGGGCCGCCGTCGTCGTAGTCGGCCGCGGCCAGGAGGGGCCCCGCCCGGTGCAGGGCGCGCGCGACGAACGCGTACGCAAAGTGCAGGTTGGCGACGCGGCCGGCGTGGGCCGGGGCGCCGAGGCGGTCGGCGAACAGCGCGAGGTTGGGCCCCCACGCGCCCGCGTGCGCGTCCACCAGGTACTCGTCCGCCAGGTGGGCCGTGATGGACGCGTGCACGCCCGACATGACGCGGTAAAACAGGCGCTTGACGGGGTCGCACGAGGGGGAGAGCGCGCTCGACGCGGCGCGCGCCTCGTCGCCGTCGGCACCGTCGAAACAGTCCTGCCGATAGATGAAGCCCCACACCCGGCGCGCGTGCTCGCCCTTGTACCCGGTGTAGCGCTCCACGTTTTTGGCGAGGTCGATGACCGAGTAGGGGGTGGCGGCGGCGTCCCCGTCGTCGTCCGTGGCCATCCAGGGGTTGTCGAGCCCCTTCCACCCCGGCACCGCCACCAGGCGCGCCGCGTCCGCGCCGCCCCGGTCGACGGCCGGATCCGCGAGCGCCGGGCACGCGCCCAGGACGTCCGGCGCCGCGCCGCGCTCCTCGCACTCGCGCGCGAGCCGGGGCGGCACGTCGCCGGGCGCGCACTCGCACACGGCGCAGTCGGCGAGGGAGCACTGGCCGTCGTCCGCCCAAAAGGGGCACTCGCCGCCCAGCTTGACCTTGAAGTGGCGGAAGAAGGGGGTGGAGACGAGTTCCGCGAGGAGCGGGGCGAGCGCCGCGTTGGCCGCGCGCAGCGCCGCAGGGTCGGCCGCGCAGGCGGCAGCCGCCGCCGCTGGGGCCGCCGACGGGACCACCGCTTCGTCTCGGGCCGTCGCTGTCGCCCTCGGGCGGGCCAGGAGCGCGCCCGCGGCGAGCGCGGCGACCGCCATCGCCAGCGCGGCGGCACCCACGCCGCGTTTGCGCGGTCCTGGAGGGGGCGCCTTCATTGGGGGCGGGCGCGGGGCGGCGCCGCGGGCGCCTGCGGCGCGCGGCCGGCGCGGAGGGGCCGGCAGAGTGCGGGCGATGCGGTCGCGCGCTCGCCGCCCGCTGTTTCGCACTCTGGGCGCGCCCTCGCCGTCCGCCTCGATGCAGGCCGACCCGGCGTCGGCCGAGTGCGGGCCGCCCCGGCCGCCGCCCCCCCCCGGGCCGCGCGGCGCGAGCGACGCGGGCGCCCTGCGCCCGCCCCGCGGCCCGTCCGCGGGCGGCCGCCCCTGGTCGGCGCCCGCCAAGCGGAGGCTGAGCTCGGTCGCGGAAGCGGGCGGGCCTTCCGCCGCCTCGGGCGACGGCAGCCTATACGGCGGCTCCCTCTTTTCAGAACACCGCGGCGGCCACGCCCGCCGCCTCACCCGCCTCTCGCTCGCGTCCGTCGACTACGAGGCCGACGAAGGCCCCGGCCACGTCGAGGGCGGCCGATTTGTGCCGGCCGAAGAGGGCGCCCCCCCGTCCGGGTCGGCCGCCGCGTGCGCGTGGGGCATCGTCGCCGCCATCTGCGGCTTCCCCTCCCTCTCCCTGCCCTACGCCGTGGCCCAGCTGGGGTGGGCGGGGGTGGGGGTCGTCGTTGGGGCGGGAACCGCGACCGCGCTGCTGGTAGGGGAGACAGGAGGGCGTCGGAGCCGCGTTTCTCGCCCGTGCCCGCCCCGCCCCCACCCCCCCCACCCCCCCCACCATATCCAGGCCACCGCCCTGGTCGTCACCCTGATCGAGCATCCCAAGGGCACCCGGCACGCGACCTACTCCGCACTCGCCACCGCACACCTCGGCCCGCGCGTCGGCCGCGGCGTCGTCCTCCCCCTGCAAGCCCTCGCCTGCGTGGGCGCTTGTGTGAGCACGCTCATCATCGGGGGCGGCGCGGTCAAGGCGTTGGCGGGGCTGGTCTTTCCACGGCCGCCGCACCTCGCGGCGGGGATTGCCTCGTTCGCCCTGCTCCAGGCCGCGTCCGCCGCCGTCCCGTCCCTGGACACATCCATCGCGGCATCAGCTCTTGGCGCGTCCGCCTTTGCCGTCGCCGCCCTCCTCTCCGTCGCCCTTTCGGCCGCCGCCGGCGCGAGCGCGCGCGCCGCCGGCGCGCCGCCCGACTTCACCCCCGCCGCCAACGCCCCCGGCGGCCGCCTCGTCTCCATCCTGGTCGGCATCGGCCTCGTCATCAACAACCTGGCGATCGGGATCGTGCCGGAGCTGGCCGCGGGCGCCGCGCCGCCCGTCGCGCGCACGATGCACCGCGCGGCCGGCCTCGCGTTTGGCCTCATCGTGCCCACTTTTGTCGTCTTGGCTGTTGTAGGGTACTGGGCGTTTGGGTCCGGCGTCGACGTCGTGCTCCTGGCCTCTCTGGCCTCTGCCGGCGCGCCGCGCGCCGCGCTCGCGGCCTGCTGGACCGCCGTCGCGCTCAACACGTGGGCCGTTTTTGCCGCGTACGCGTGCCCGCTGTACGCTGCCGCGTGGGCGGGGGTGGGGAGGCGGTTGGCGGCCCGGTGGCCGGGCGCCGCGGCCAAGCCCGCGGCGGCGGCCGGCCGCGCCGCCCTGATCGCCGCCTGCGCGCTCGCCGCCGCGGCCGTCCCTTTTTTTGGGGAAATGGGGGCCATCTTCGGCGGCGTCATGATGGTCTTGGACTACGTCATCCCGCCCGCGGCGTTCATCGCGTCGCGGCGCCCGCGCGCGCCCGTCGCCGCGCTCGCCGCCGCCGCCGCGGTCGCCGCCACCGCCCTGGCTGCCGCCATCGTGGGCGCGTCCATGTACAGCCTGGCGGTGTCGGCGGCGGCGCTGCGGCTGTTTGCCGATGTGTGAGGGGAGGAGGGAAAGGGGGAAGGGTCCGAGAAACTCGGAGTGTTGACTGGCGGCCGGGCCGCGGCAGGTTTTTCTTTGTGGGGTGCAATTGATAGAGATCAGACTGCGATTCCTGGGCGCCGGCGGGCGCCGCCGCGCAAACGCGGGCGAGAGCAGCCGGGCATGCGCCGCCGCTCACTCTGCGCCCGCCGCCCCGCCCGCGCGCCGCCGTCGCACGCCGGCACCGCGGTCGTGCCCCCACCCGTGCCCCGCCGCCCGCCCTCGCCCCGCGCCACCCCCCCATCGCGCCCCCATGCTCGACTCCACCGCGTCCCCGTGCGACCCTCCGCCCGCCTGGTTTGGCGAGCCCTGCTTCATGGGCATCGGTGGGTGGATGCGTGGTGGGCGGGCGAGGGCGGGCCTTTCGAACGCGCGCGCGCCGCCGACCCCCCCCTCCACCCCAGACGAGGCCGGCCGCGGCCCCGTGCTCGGCGCCATGGTCTACGGCGCCGCGTTCGCCCCCCTGGCGGACAAAGCGTCGATTCAGGGCATGGCGTTTGCCGACTCGAAAGCGCTGACCGAGGCGGTGCGCGACCGCCTGCTCGCCGACATCCACGCAGCGCCCCGCATCGGGTGGCGTTTGGAGTCGCTGTCCGCCGCCGCCATCAGCGGCGCCATGCTGGGCGCGTCGCGCGCGTCGCTCAACGCGCTCGCCGCCGACGCGACCAAGGCCCTCATCCGGGGCGCCCTGGACGCCGGCGTCGCCCTCGCCGAAGTGTTTGTCGACACCGTGGGCGACGCGGGGCGGTGGCGCGAGGGGCTGGAGCGCGCGTTCCCGGGGATCGCGTTCACCGTCTGCCCCAAGGCCGACGCGCTCTACCCGATCGTGTCGGCCGCCTCCATCGTCGCCAAAACCGCGCGCGACGCGGAGGTGGCCTCGTTGAGCAGGGAGCCCGCGCTCGCGGCGCACGGCCCGCTCGGCTCCGGCTATCCGGGCGACCCCGACACCAAGGCCTGGCTGTCCGCGGCCCTCCACCCCGTCTTCGGCTGGCCCGCGTCCGCCGTCCGCTTCTCGTGGGCGCCCGCCGTGCGCGCCCTGGAGGAGCGGGCCGCCTCGGCGGGGTGGGAGGACGACCCGGGGGCCGACGCGGCGCAGGCCACGCTCGCGTTTGCGGGCGCCGCCGCCGACCGCGTCGCCCGGGGCGCGCCCACGAGCGGGGCGGGGCGGGCGAGCTACTTCCGGGCGCGGCGGCTGGCGGTGGCGAGCCTGTAGAGGACGCGAGACGAGGGGAGAGCGTGGCGCGCCGAGGGCGGGCCACCACAACGACGCCGCGCGCGCCCCCGCCCCCCCTCCCTTTGCCGGCCCCCGCCCCCCACACAGCCACGGCGCGCCGCCGCCTGCTGGAGGCCGCCATGCGCGCGTCGTTCCGGCTCTCGGCCCGCCCGACGCCCGCGCGCTCCCGCGGCGTGGCGCCCCGCGCGCTCGCGCCCCGCCTCGCCGGCACGGTGCGCGATTGGTTGGAGGCGTCTTGGTGGCCGCGATGGGGGAATTGGAGCGCGTGGCGCGCCCCGCCGCACGCACGCCCCGACCGCCGCCTTCCCCGCCCCCGTCCCCAGCCCGTCCGCCACCTCCTCCCCACCCGCCGCGCCATGCACGCGGCGCCGCCGGCCTCCCGCCCATCGGTCGCGACCGCCGCCGTCGCCGCGCCCGCCGGCCTGGCCCCCGCCCCCGCAACCCTCCACGGCTTCACCCTGGCCCGCCAGGAGCACGTCCCCGAGTACGCGGCCGACGTGCGCCTGTACGTGCACGACAAGACGGGGGCGGAAGTCATTTCGGTGGTGGCGCCCGACGAGAACAAAACTTTCGGCGCGGTGCTGCGCACGCCGGTCGCCGACAGCAAGGGCGTCCCCCACATCCTCGAGCACTCCGTCCTGTGCGGCTCCCGCAAGTACCCCATCAAGGAGCCCTTTGTCGAGTTGATGAAGGGGAGCTTAAACACTTTTTTGAACGCCTTCACGTACCCCGACCGCACCTGCTACCCCGTCGCGTCGGCCAACCTCGCCGACTTTTACAACCTGGTCGACGTCTACCTGGACGCCGTGCTGCACCCGCGGTGCGTGGTGGATGAGGGGACGTTTGCGCAGGAGGGGTGGCACTTCGAGTGCGACGACGCGAGCAAAGGGGCGGCCGACGTGCGGCTCAAGGGCGTCGTCTTCAACGAGATGAAGGGGGTGTATTCTTCTCCCGACTCCGTCAACGGGCGGGTCGTCCAATCGGCCCTCTTCCCGGACACGACGTACGCCGCCGACTCTGGCGGCGACCCCGCGGCCATCCCCGACCTCACCTTTGCCGAATTCCGCGACTTTCACGCGCGCTACTACCACCCGTCCAACGCCCGCTTCTGGTTTTATGGGGACGACCCCGCGGACGAACGGTTGAGGCTGCTGGGCGCGTACCTCGACGAGTTCGAGGCGAAAGCCGTCGACTCCGTGATTGCGGCGCAACCCCTCTTCCCCGCCCCGCGCCGCGTCACCCACCCGTACGCCGCGGGCGACGGCAAGGACGCGGGCAAGGAGTACGTGAGCGTCAACTGGGTGCTGGCGCCCGACGCGCTGAGCGTCGCCGACGAGCTCGAAGTCGGGTTCCTCGACTACCTCCTCCTCGGCACGTCCGCGGCGCCGCTGCGCAAGGCGCTCAACGATGCCGGGCTGGGCGAGGCGCTCATCGGGGGCGGCCTGCAGGACGAGCTCCGGCAGGCGATCTTTTCCGTGGGGCTCAAGGGCGTCGCGCCGGGCGGCGCCGACGCCGTCGAAAAACTCGTGCTCGACACCCTCACCCGCCTGGCCACCGACGGCTTCCCCGACGCCGCCGTCGAGGCCGCGGTCAACACGATCGAGTTCTCGCTCCGCGAAAACAACACCGGCTCGTTCCCGCGCGGCCTCTCCCTCATGCTGCGCGCCGCGCCCGCCTGGATCTATGGGCGCGACCCGGTGCGGCCGCTGCAGTGGGCGGCCGACATGGCGACGTTCAAAGCGCGGCTGGCCGCGGGTGAAGACGTCTTCCGCCCGCTCATCCGCCGCTTCCTCCTGGACAACACGCACCGCGTCACCGTCGTCCTCACGCCCGACACCGGGCTCGGGGCGGCGCAGGAAGCCGAGGAGGCCGCCCGCGTGGCGGCCGCGGCGGCGGGCATGGACCTCGCGGCGGTCGCGGCCGAAACCGCGGCGCTCAAGGAGCGCCAGGAGACGCCCGACACGCCCGCCGCCCTCGCGTGCGTGCCCTCGCTCGCGCTGGCCGACATCCCCAAGGCTGCGCCCGAGGTGCCGACGGTGGTGGCGGACGCGGGAGGGGGCGCCACGCTGCTCACGCACGACCTCGTCACCAACGACGTCCTCTACGTGGAAGCCCTCCTCCCCCTCGCGACCGTGCCCGCGCGCCTCCTGCCCCTGGTCCCCCTCTTCTGCCGGTGCCTGACCCAGATGGGGACCACGGCCGAATCTTTTGTCGAACTGACCGACCGCATCGGGCGCAAGACGGGCGGCGTGTCGGTGTCCCCCCTCGTGTCCGACGTGCGCGGCAAGCCGGACAGCCCCGCGGCTTACATCGTGGTCGCGGGGAAAGCGACGACCGACAAGGCGGGCGACCTCCTGGACCTGTACCGCGACCTCCTCCTCACCGCCCGCCTCGACGACCGCGACCGGTTCAAACAGATGGTCCTCGAGACTCGGGCCGGCCTCGAGGCCGGCATCGTGGGCGCGGGCCACCGGTTTGCCGCGCGGCGCCTCGACGCGCAGCGCTCGCTCGCGGGGTGGGCGCAAGAGGCGATGGGCGGGTACGCGTACCTGGAGTCGATCCGCGTGCTGGCCGGCCGCGTCGACAGCGACTGGGAGGGGGTCGTCGCGGACCTGGAGGCGATTCGGGCCGCGCTGCTCCACCGCGGTGGCGCCCTCGTCAACGCGACCGCCGACGCCGCGTCCCTGGAGAGGGCGGCGGGGCCCATCGGGGCGTTCCTGGACGCGCTGCCGGCCGGGGCCGGCGCGGCGAGCGACTGGGCCGCGGCCGCCGCCACGCCGCGCGCGTCGCTCGCGCTCACCGTCCCGACGCAGGTCAACTACGTCGGCAAAGCCGCCAACCTGTACACCGACGGCGGGTACACCCTGCACGGGTCGGCCTACGTCGCCAACAAGCTCCTGGGCACGTCCTGGCTGTGGGACCGCGTGCGCGTGTCGGGCGGCGCGTACGGCGGGTTTTCCGATTTCGACACCCACTCCGGCATGTTCACCTTCCTCTCCTACCGCGACCCCAACCTGCTCGACACGCTGGACGTGTACGACGGGACGGCGGGGTTTTTGAGGGGGCTGGAGTTGGACAGCGACGCGCTCACGAAAGCGGTCATCGGCACGATCGGCGACATCGACGGCTACCAGCTGCCGGACGCCAAAGGGTACACCGCGCTCATGCGCCACATCCTGGGGGTGACGACCGAGGAGCGCCAGATTCGACGGGACCAGGTGCTCGGCACGACGCTCGCCGACGTGCGCGCGTTTGGCGACGCCGTCGCGTGCGTCGCGTCGGACGCCGCCCGCGTCGTCGCCGTCACGTCGGCCGAGCGGGCGGAGGCGGCGATGAAGGCGCGTCCGGGCGTGTTTGACGAGGTCGTCAAGGTGCTGTGAGGAGGGGGAGGGGGGGGAGGGGAGGGGGCTGGGGGGGGCGAGGGGTCGGCGGCGCGCAAGTGTGACGGCGCCGGGCGGCCCCGCTCCCTTCCCCGCGCCTCTCCCACGCGCGAATGCTTGCAATCGCGGCCACCCCGCCACACCGCCGCCCCTCACCCCCCACCCCCGCGCCAGCGCCCGCTCGCGACCCACGCAGCCTGCGCCTTGACCCGCGCCCACGCCGCGCCGGGGCTGTCCAGAGCCGGGCGCACGTCCAAATGGAGGGCGACGGGAGGCGCGGCGGTGCCGGGTGCCGACGTGGCGGCCGGCGGCGCGGCGTTGTAAAAATCAATCACGTACCGAACCTCTGTCCCGCACCGGTCGACCACCCAATCGTGCCTGTCAAAGGGCAACCGGTACCCCATCAGGTTCAGCAGGCGCGCCTTGGGCGAAATGTCGCGCGGGCGCCCCGCGAACCGTTTCAGCCGCGGCCCGCCGCACGCCGCGGCGCCCCCCTCCCGCGCCTCCCACGCCACCACCTCGGCCCACGCGCGCTCGTTGACCGCGTTGTGAATGGCAACGACGGCCGCCATGTCGGCGGGGGCGGGGGCCCACCCTTTTCTGGACATCGCGTTGAAGAACATCGCGGGGGACGGGTAGACCCACACGCCGCGCGCGCCCGCCCCCGCCTGGTGGGGCGGCGCCTCTGCGGTCGCGGCCGCCTCCGTGGGGATGGACGAGGGGGCGCGCGCGGTCGAGAGCGCGGCGCCCGCGGGCGCCGCGTTGGCCGTCGGCGGCATCAGGTTGGCCGGGTCCACGCCCGCCCCGACCACGGGGCAGCCGCCGCCGCCAGACGACGCGGGCGCGACGACAGGGCAGCCGCCGCCGCCGGGGGAGGGGGTGGACGTCGGCGCGCCGCCAAACGGGACGGCGGGCGGCCGGGTCGCTGCAGTTGAGGGCGGGGTGGAAGAATGTCGGCTCGCCGCGATCGCCGCGACCGGGCGCGGCGGCCCTGACGGCCGCCGCCCGCCCCATTCCCCGCCCGGCGCTCGCCTTTGGAGCACGGCGCCCCCGTGCCCGCCGCGCCCGCCACGCGCGCAAACAGGCGCAGCGGGTCGTCCGCGGGAGGGTCCGCCATGGCGGCGGCGGCGGGGCCCGTGGGCAGAGTGTGTGCGAGCGCCGACCCGCCCGCCGCCGCGCGACCCCCCGCCTCTCCCGCCGCGCGCAATTTACACGGGCGCCGCAGCGCGGCGGGGCGTCCACGCGGACGATGGATCGGTGGCACCAGGCGGCGTCGCGGGCGACGGGGCGGCGTGGGGACAAGGAGGGGCACGCTCGGGCGGGGGCGGGCCGCGGGCGGGAGCGGGGCGCCGCCCCCAACGGGGCGCAAGGGGGCGGAGCGTGGGGCGCTCATTTGGGGAAACGGGGAGAGTTCGGGGAAGGCGGCCCGACCGGCGAGGGGCGCGCCTTTCGACCACTTTTTTTGGGGGGGGGGGGGGGGGGGCGCGGCGAATCGAACCGCCCCGAAAACGGGCGCCCGACCCCCCCCCCCCCCCGCCCCCGCCCCACCTTGAACCCGTCGGTGAACGTGCGCTGCGCCTCTTTGAACTCGGGCGTCGAGAACGAGAGGCGCGGGTCCTCGTCGCGCGCGGCGGCGTCGAGTTTGGCCACGTGCGCCCGCATCTCGGCGAGCAGCGCGGCGGCTTCCGGCGACGCTGCCGCGCCGGCGCGCGCCTCGAAGGCGGTCTGGGGGGGCGGGGGGAGGGGGGAGGGGTCGAACAAAAAAAACAAAACGGTCTCCCGCCGTCCCCGCCCGCCGCCCGCCGTCCCCGCCCTCGCACACCAGGCTGGCGGCGGCGGCGGCGGCGGCGGCCGAGGATGGGGGCGCCATGGTTGCGGGGGCGGGGGCGGTCGCGGTGTGCGCGTCGGTCCGCGCCGCCCGCCCGAGCACACCGCGAGCGGGCCGCCCCACGCCCCCGCCTCGCGCGCCCCGCCTCCACCCCACCCCCTCACCCCCCACCATGCCGCCGTCGCTGATCGAGACCGCGGAGGACGACCCGCGCGCGACGGCCGCGCGCTACTGTGTCGCCCTTGCCGCGGGCACGGTGAGCGTGTGGGGGGAGGGCGAATGGAGTGTGCGGTCGCCGTGTGGCGGCCGGGATTGGGGGCGGGCGGCGCGGCGCGGCGCGGCGCGGCCGCGGCCGCCGCCGGCCTGGATCGGCCGCGATCGGGCACCGCTCCCACGCCCGCCGAACGCCGCGCGCTGACTCACATCTCCAACCACCCCCAGGACCCGGCCTCGGCGCCCGCCGACGCGCCCGCCTCCAAGGCGGAAACCGCGCTCGCAGCGGGCGACCTCCCCGCCTACGTGTCCGCCGTCGCGGCCACCCTGGGCGCCGTGCTGGCCAAAGCGGAGCCGCGCGGTGAGGAGGGAGGAGGGGAGGAGGGGGTCTCGGCTCTCCGCGACCGACGCCTTCCCACACCCCGTGTCTCCTCGCCTCCCTCCTTCAGACCTGGACTGCGTGCTCACCATCGTCGCCCTGACCGCGGGCGCCGCCGGCGCCGCGTCCGTGTCTACCCTCGCCGCCGCCCTGACCGCGCCCGGCGGCGAGCCCGCCGCGCCCGCGCGCCTCGCCGCGCTCGCCGCCCTGCACGCCGCCGCGCCCGACGCGGCGTCCAAAGCGGTTGCGTTGAATGCCGTGCTCGCAGTCGCCGCCGCGGCCGACCCCGCCTCCGGCGCCGGCCTCGCCGCCGCTGCGCGCGCGCGCGGCGAGGGCTGGGCCGCCGACGCGGCCGCCGGCGACGCCGCGGTCGAAGCCACCTTCCTGCTCGGCCTGGCCGACGCCGTGCGCCGGGGCGCGCCCGGCAAAAAGGCGGCGGCGCGCGACGCGGGGCGGTTGGCCGTGAAAGCCCTGGGCCTCCTCGACGCCTCGCCCGCTGCCGCGCCCGCCGCCGCGGCCGCCGCGCCCGCGGCTGCCGCCGCAGTGGCGGCGTTCCTGGCGGGCGGGGACGCGGTGCATTTCGACCTCGCGCGCGTGCCGGCCGTCCGTGCGCTCGCCTCGGGCCCGCACACGGCCCTGCTCGCCGCCCTGGACGCGGCCGTCGCGGGCGACGTCGCGGCCGCGGCGAAAGCGGGCGCCGCGCTGCCCGCCACGGCCGGTGTGACCGCCGGCGCGGTCGAGGCCAAGGCGCGCCTCGTCGCCCTGCTCGCCGCCGCCGACGCGGCGGCCGGCGCGCCGCTCACGTTTGCGGACGTGGAGAAAGCGCTGGCCCTCCCCGAGGGCGGCGCGGAGCGCGCCCTGGTGGCCGCCGCGGGCGGCGGCGGCGCGGCGGTGCGCGTCGACGCGGCCGCCAAGACGGCGCACGTCCGCCGGCGCGCCCCCGCGCCGCCCGCGACGCCGGAGGAGTATGGTGCGCTCGCGGCCAAGCTTGAAGCCGCCGCCGACACCGCGGAGAGGGTCGTCGCCGCGCTCGGCGGGGGCGGCGGCGGCGCGACCGGCGTCGCCGCGGTTGCCGCGGCAGCGGCGGCCGCGGTGCGCTGAGAAGGGAGAGGGGAGGCAGTCTGCAGGCGTGTGAACGGAGCGCCGCGGCGTCCAGGTGAGGAGAGGGCTGCCAACCACCCGCCCCCTGTCCACCCGCCTCCACCCTGTTGGTTGCAGTCAGCTCTGCCGGCACGCGCCCGCGGCGTCCGCCTGGGCGTCGTCGTCGTGCGCGTCGTCGCCGTCGGCGGCGGGCGGCGGAGGGGGCGGGGGCGAGCGCGGCGCACCGTCGGCCGCGGCCGCGGCCGGCGTTCCGCCAGCGGCCGGCGCCGGCTCGCCGGCGCCGGCCGGCGACGCCGGGACCGGCCCCGCGGGCTCGGCGGCCGCGGCTTCGGCCGCGGGCGCGACCGCGACCGCCGCCGCCGGCCCTGCCGCCTCGGCCGCGGGCGCGCCCTCCCCCTCCACCCCGCCCCCGGCCGTCACCGTGGCCGCCGCGGCGGCGGACAGGATGGACGGCGTGAGGGAGGGGTGGACGGCGGCCGCGCGCGCCCACGTGCGCGCCCACAGGTCGTCCCCGCTCTCCGCGTCCGCCCACCCCGGCTCCAGCACGCCGGCCGCGGCCGCGACGAGGAGCGCGTTTTTGGCGGCCTCGGGCGCGGCCTCGGCCAGGTCGGGCGCGCCAGAGGCGGCGGCCGCGGCGAGCGCGGAGAGCGCGCGGTCCCAGGCGCGGCCGAAGCCGGGGGCGGACGCGGCGGCCGGCAACCCGCCCAGTAACCCTTTGACCATGGCGCGCGCCGCGGTGGCCGCCGCGCGGGGCGCGCCGGGGTCGCGCCCGCCGCCGCGCGCGCACGCCGCGAGCCGCGCGACGGCGGGCGCGACGCCGTCGGCGACGGCGGGCAGGAGCAGGGCCGGCGGGAGTGCGAGCGCATCTCCGCCGCCGAGGCAGGCAGCTAACGCCCCGACAGCGGCGTCGCGCGTCGCGGGCGTCGCGCCCGAATCAGACGCCAGCCGGCACGCGGCCGCCACCGTGGCCGCCCACGCATCAGCGGGCGTGGCGTCGCCCTCGCCGTCGGGGTCGTCGAGTGGTGGGGCGAGGGAGGCGGCCGACGGGGCGCGGGCCAGGGCGGCGACCGACGGCGCGCGCGTGAGCGCCGCCGCGGGCGCGCCGCCGGCCGCGACCGGGGGCGCGGCCGCGTGGGCGGATACCAGCCACACCGCCGCCCCTTCCAGCGCGGCTGCCGCCTGGTCGGCGGCGTCGGGCGGCGCGCCCTTGGCGCGGCCCTCCGCGACGGCGGCGAGCGCCGCGAGCACGTGGGGGTAAGCGGCCAAGCTCAACCGCCCCGGGTCGGCCGCGGCCAGCACACCCTGTACAGCGGTCGCGCCGGCGCGCGGGTGCAGGGCGGCGGAGGAGAGGAGGGAGATGACCGCCTTCCAGTCGCGCGCGCGCGCGAGCGCGGGCGCGCCCTCGCCCGCCAGCGCGGCCGCGCCGGCGGCGAGCATGGGGGCCAGCTCCCACGCGTGCGCGGGGGGGAGCCTCGTGAGCAGCGCCAGGGTGGCGAGCGCGGGCGGCGCCCCGGCCGCCGCGCCCGCGCGCGCGGGCGCCGCGCGCGCCGCCGCGGCGAGCACCCCAGCCGCCGCGCGCGCCACCGCGGGCGGCGGGGACGGCGGCGCAGCGGGGCCGGAGCCGGCCGCCAGGACGGCGGCCACGAGGGCGTGGGCGGGGGGCCACGCGAGCGCGGCGCGGTCGCGGTTGCGCGCGGCGAGCGCGAACAGGAGCTCGAGGCACACCTCCGCGCCGGCCGCGCCCCCGACACCTTCCGCGGACGCCAGCTCAGCGACGCCGGCCGCCGCGGCGGCGGCGGCGAGGTCGGCCAAGGCTTCGGCGCGCAGAAACTTGGAGTCCGCGACGACGTCCGCGACGCGGCACGCGTCGACCGCCGCCGCCGCCGCCGCCGCCCCCCCCTCCCCGCCGCGCGGCAGCTCCGGCGACGCCGGGGCGTCGACCGAGATGAGGGAGGAGAGGGCGCGCGAGAAGAGGGAGCCGCGGTCGCCGCGGCGCGGGCGCGGCGAGGGGAGGGGGGCGGCGCCGGCGCCCAGAGCGTCCGGCGGGAGCAGCCCCGCGCCGTGCAGGCGCAGCAGGACATCGACCAGGGAGCGCCAGCCGGCGCGCAGCGAGTCGCCGCAGCGGGCGGCGAGGGCAAAGAGGGCTTCGGCGGCCGCGGTCGCGCGCGCGTCGGCGCCAAAGGCGAGGGCCGCGGCAGGGCCGCCGGCTTCCAGGGGGGCGACAGCGTGGCCCGCCAGGACCGCCGCCACGGCGTCCACCGCGTCGTCGACACGGTGGTGGGCGGCGGCTCGCGCGAGGAGGGCGAGGCCGTCGATGGCGGCCCCCGCGCGCGCCGCGTCGCCGCGCGCGCACCCGTCGAGCGCAGTCGCCGCCGCGGCCGCGGCCGGCGCCCACACCGCGCGCAGCGCGGCCGCGTCCAAAGCGCGGCAGCGGAAGGCGGTCGCGTCCACGCGCGCGCCGCGCGGGGCGCGGGCTTCGGCGGCCAGGCGCGCCCACAGGCCGGGCGGCGGCGCGGCCTTGGCCGCGCGCGCGGCGGCGGCCGCGGCGGCCGTCAGAGGAGGCGCGGGGTCCCCGCCGCTCCTCCCGCCGCCGCCGCCGCCGCCCGCGTCCGGCGTGGCGACGGCGAGCGGGACGGCGACGATGGAGGCGTAGAGGGACGACAGGTAGTCGGCAGGCAGGTCCGCGCCGCCGTTGATCCCGCGGTTGTTGCGCACGAATTCCGCGGCCGTCATCTTCTTCTTGACTTGCGCGTTGTGCGCGTCGGTGTGCAGCATGATGGCCGAATAGGCGAGGACGTAGCACGCGTCCGCGTTGGTGAACCGGGCCGGGTGCGCGGCGTGAAACCGCGACCCAAACGCTTCCATGACGCGCGAGATCTTTTGGGCTTCGCCGGGCAGGCGGAAGGACGCGAGAAAGGCGCGCAGGGCGGAGTCGAAGGACGCGGCGGAGAAGTCGAACGAGCGGGCAAAGGCGTCGAGGACGGCGACAGCGAACTCGTCCCCCTCGCCCAGCAGGTCGCCGGCCGCGTCGCGCGAGACGGCGGGGCAGTGGCGCAGCAGGGCGGCGACGTCGGCCGGGGACGGCGGCGACGGCGCGAGCCCCGCCGCGGTCAGCCTCTCCAGCCCCTTGTCCGGCGCCTTGTTGAACACGTCTGCGACGGCAGCGAGCCGCGCTTTGACGGCACGTTCGGCCAGCGCGGCGCGCAGGGCGCCGCGCGCGGTGGTGCGCGCGGTCGAGCGCGCCGCTGCGCCGGGCGACGGCGGCCGCGCGCGCGGGCGGGAGCGCGGGGGCCTTCCGGCCGGCGCGGGCGTGGGCGCGCCGGCTGAGACAGCGGCCCACACGGCGGCCGCGTCGGCCGGCGACAGGCCGTCGCCGTCGGCGCCGCCGTCGGCCGCGCTCGCGCCGTCGTCGCCGTCGTCCGAATCCGAGGAATCGTGCCGCCCGCCCGTCCCCCGGTCGTCCAGCTCGGCCAGCACGGCGAGTATGCAGTCGAGGGCGAGGTCGTGCGCCGGCGCCCGCGGCCCCCCCGCTGGCGACGCGGCACGCGCGCACACGCCGGCGACGGTTTCGAGGAGGTCGGGGCGCTCCACGCGGCAGTCGCCGTTGACAAAGGCATCGCGCGCGAAACCGGGCTGGCGCAGGAGGTCGAGGAGGCCTTCCAGGGCGGCGGCTTGGCGGTGAAGGGCGGTGGGGGGGCCGGAGCCGGGGGTGGCGGCCCCCCCCGGCGGGCCCGCCGCGTCGGGCAACAGGCACGCCGCGGCAAAGGCGCCCACTTGGAGGAAGAGGGAGGCCGGGAGGTGGACGTACGCAAGGAGGGCGGCGCGCGCGGCGAGCGCGAGGCCGTCGGCCGACGACGCGGCGGCCGACGTGAGCGCGGCCCACGCGTCGTCGGCCAGGAGGGCGAGGAGGGCGGGGTGGGCCGAGAACGAGGGCCCGCCCGCCGAGAGCGCGCGGCAGAGGAGGCGAACGCCGAGCGGCGCCAACCCCGCGCGCGGCTCGCCGCCCGCGCGCCCCGCGGGCGGTGGCGGGGGCGCGCCCGCGAGGGAGATGATGAACGCCAGGACTTCGACGAGGGCGGCGACGCCGTAGCCGGGGGGTGGGGGGGCGCCGAGGGGGGACGCGGCGCGCGGGGTGACTGCGGGGGAGAGCGTTGCGGTCGACGCCGCGGCCGGGTTGGGGGGGGTCGTTGACGCCGTGGCGGCCGGCGGCGCGGCGTCCGCGGCGCCCCCGTCGGCGGCGGGCGGCGTGCCGGGCGCCGCCGCGCCGGGCGACCCCGGGGCCTCTGCCGCGCCCGCGACCGCCGCCGCCGCCACCAGGGGCGGCCCCGGGTCAGGCGTGACCTGCAGGCGGGGCGAGTGCGCGCGCGCGGCGGCGGGCTCGCGCGCGGACGGGGGGGGGGGGGCGCCGCCCGTGTCGCTCGGGGGCAGCGTCGGCAGCCGGCCAAACACGGCCCCGACGAGCGCTTCCAGCGTGTCCCACGCGGCGGCAGCCAGGGGGCCGGGGGCGGTGGCGGCGCCCGCGCCCGCCGCCCCCCCCGCCCCTCCCTCCCCGCGCGCCGTGGCGTGCTGGCCGATGCGGAAGGCGGCCTGGAACGCGTCGATGACGTCGTCGTCCGACAGGGACGCTGCGGCCAGGGGGGAGGCGGCGGTGGCGGCGAGGAGCTGGTGGAGAGAGGGGGAGGGTCGAAGGTTAGGGTTAGGATTAGGGTTAGGGCAAGGCCACCACCCCTCTCTCTCTCCGTCTCTCTCTCACACACACACACCTGGAGAATCTTCACCAGGACGGCGTCGTCGCCGGGGCCGCCGCCGGCTTCAAACTTGCAGCGCGCGGCGGCGGCGGCCGCCGCGCGCAGCGCGGCAGGGCCGCCGTCGCGCCCATCCGCCAGCAGGCCGTCGCCCACGATGCGGATCAGGGCGTCCAACGCCGCCGCCGTGACGGCCGCGCCGGCGGCGGGCTCGCGCGCGGCAGCGGCGAACGGCGCGACCACGGCGACCGCGTCCGGCGGCGACCCGCCGCCGGGGCCGGGGAAGGACGCCGCCCGCAGGGCACGCAGGCCGGCGAGCAGGGGGTCGTCGGCCGCGGCGTCGTCGGCCGGGCGCTGGGGAGGGGGGGAGAGGAGGGAGGGAGGGAGGGAGGGTCAGCGAACGATCGGGCGACCGAGGCTGTTTTGGGGAAAGCCGCAACCCGGCTATGAGCCGCCCGATCATGCCCGCATCGCGGCGACCATCGGCGGCCGCCGCCGGCCGCTGCCGGCGCGGCAACCGCCGCGCACACGTCATCGCGCGCCACCCCGCCCCCCCAACCAGCCACCCACCGACGAAAACCGGCCCGCCTGCCACTTGGCCGCCGCCTGGGCGCGCAGCGCGGCGGCGACCGCGGTCGCCTCGCCGGCGAGCAGGAGTGCCGGCCGGCTGGGGGCCGGCGCGGGCGCGGGGGGATCGGCCATCGCACAAGGGCGCGCGGGCCGCGCGCGGTGGCGCACGGAACGGGGAGGGCGGCAGGGAGTGAAGAGAGAGAGAAGGGCGCGGCGCACACCATTCGCCCGCGCGCGCGGGCCCGCCGCTGCCGCCGCCCCAGCCCGCCTAGATGCGGGCGCTGCGTGGCGCGCACGTCCCGCCGCGCGCCCGCACTCTGGCCCGCCCCGCGCGCGCACACGGCGGCGCGGACCCGCCGCCCACGCCGCGCGCCGACGGCGACGGCCGCCCGGCGGCGCCGCCGCACCGGTGAGGGAGCGAGAGGAAGAGAGGAGGGGGGGTGGGAGCGCGGAGGCGCGCGCGCGGGCGCCGCGCCCCGATCCCTTCCCCCCTCTCCTCTCCCCGCAGCCGCCTCATCCTCATGCGCCACGCGCACTCGGACGACGCGTCGCCCACGGTGCGCGACCACGCGCGGTCGATCACGCCGGCGGGGGCGCGGGCGGCGGCGGAGCTGGCGCGAGCGCTCGCCGACCGCGGCTGGCTCCCCGACCTCGTTCTCGCCTCGGACGCCGCGCGATCCCGCCAAACCGTCGACGCCATGGCGGCCGCGGTGCCGGCGTTGCGGGAGGCACCGTCGGTGTTTGCGGGCGCGCTCTACACCGCCGCCGCGGCCGACGGCGCGACCGCGCGCGCGCTCGCGGCCGAGCTGGCGGCCGCGGGGCCGGCCGCGGCCGCGGCCACGACCGTGCTCGCGATAGGGCACAACCGGGGCTGGGAGGAGACGGCGACGAGCCTCGCGGGCGGGCCGGTGCGGCTTGCGACCGCGTCCGCCGCCCTTTTGGAGTCCGGCGCCGCCGACGCGGGCTGGCCCGCCGCCCTGGTGGGCGCGGGCGCGTGGTCGCTGGTGGGGCTGCTGGGGGGGGCGGCGCCGGGCGGCGGGCGCGAGGGAGAAGGGGAGGGACGCGTGTGAAGCCGGAGTGTCGAGCGCCACACAAAGATCAGGGCGGGCGGGCCGCCCGGCGGCGCTGCCGTGCGCCCGCCGCGGCGGCGGGGTGCTCGCAAGGCGCGGCTAGCCGGCGGGCAGGGGGCAATGCGTGCGCGGGCGCGGGGACGCGCCCGCCCGCCCCACGTCCGGCGCCCGCCGGCGCGCACGGGCGAGGGTGTGGAGTGCGGGTCAACACGGATACGGTCGGCGGCGGCGGCGCGCGCGCCAAAAAGAAGACTCGGCATCGGCGCCGGAACGAGGAGAAGAGAGGGCCCCGACGGACGGGCCCGCGCGCGGCGAAAGCAGGCGCCCGCGCGTGAAAATTGGCGCGGCCGCGGCTCGCGAGCCGCGGCCGCGGTGTGTGTGGGGGAATCGGGGCCAGTCGGGGCCGCGGGGCGGGAGGCGGGGAGCGAAGGGGCGGGGGGGCGCGGCGCCACCCCGCCCCTCGCTGCCTCGACCGGCCCCGCGTGTAAGGCATCCTGAAAGACTGCGCCGCGGCGGGGCCAGGGGCCAGGGCCGGGGCCGGCGCGGCGCACGGGTGGTGTGTCTTGTGTCGTGCTTGTTTCTTTTCGGCGGCGTGCGTGCGCCGCCTCAGCGCCGCCCGCCGCCAGACGCGACGAGCGCGGCTGCTTCAGCGCGAGACAGGAAGCGGCCGCCCACCCGCGGGCGGGCGAGGGCGGCCGCCTTGCGGCGGGGGTACTGAACCGCGGACCCGGCGCGCCGCGGCGCGCTCGCGCGCGCCGCCTTCTTCGCGCGCCACCGGTTCATTGCGGCCGCGCGCGCCGCGGTCGCGGCCGCGGGCGGGCTCCGGGGCGGGGGCGGCGGGGGTGGCGGGGCCGGCGCGGGCGCCACGTGGAGCGCGCGCGCGCGCCGCTGCGGCGCGGGCGCGGGCGCGGGCGCGCGCTCGGCCTTGACATCTTCAGCGTCCAGCAACAGCTGGGGCGCGGCGTCCAGCTCTTTCAGGTCGAGGAGCGACGGCCACGGCGATGGCAGGTGCGGCGACGCGGAAGGCTCGTCGCCGTCTGCCGCCTCCAAGGGGTCGTACGGATTCAGAATGGTGTCGTCATCGCAGGCGTCGAGCAGGGAGGGGGTGCGGGACTGGGGAAATGTGGGGGGGGGGGAGGTGGGCGCGCCGCGCCCGGGTGGCGGATCGGCGCCGCGGTCCCCGACCTCCACCCGCCTCACCGGACTCATCGCGTCGTCCAAATTGATTACGTGGGCGCTAGTGCACGACGAGGGCGCGACTGCGTGGAATGGGGGGCGGTTGGGGTGGGGTGGGCGTGGATCGGGGTCGTCGGCCGGCGCGCGCGGCGCGGCCCGGGGGCTGGGACGCCCCCCGACGACCCCCAACATCTGTGCATCAAAACGCTCAATCGCGTCTGCAACCATCGCACAGCGTCGATGCTCACCAGAATGGGCGGGCGAGGCGCGGGCGGGGCCGCCGTGCATTGCGGGCGCCGGCGGCGCCACGGGCGCGAGCCGGCGTCACCGCGTGCCGCCGCGCCGGCGGCGGTCGCGGGCCTCAAATGACGTCGCCGCACGCGGGGCGCGGGGGGCGGGCGCGGCCTGGACAGCGAAGGGCGGGAGTGTCGGCGGGCGGGGAGGCGAGAGAGAGGAAATCGGAGCTGCGATACGCCCACTCTGCCTCGATTCGAACAGATACGACCCCGCCCCCCCTCCTGTGCTCGTCTGACCGGCCTCGCGCGGCCCCACGCCCCGGCCACCCCTCCGTCTCCACCCACACACCCCCCCCCACCACCACCGCCCCTCCCCTCGCGCTCTATGCTTGACGCATGTATTAAGTTACTCGCACCCGCGTTCGCGGGCGCCCGCCCCCGGCGCAGCCGGGCGCGGCGCGCCCGCGAGCCGCGCGCTCGGCGCCCGACACCCCGACCGCTCACCCCACCCCCCGCGGCGCGCCGCGGCGCGCGCCCGGGGAGCGCGAGGCGGAGCCCGCGCTTCCCCGCGCGCGGCGCGCGCTCGCGGCGCGACGGGAAACGGAATAATAAATAAATAAAAATAGGCGCGCGGCCAAAGGGACGGCGGGCGCCGGAGGGAGGGGGCCGCCCGCCGCCGCAGGCGCCAGCGCCGGAGCGCAGCGCCACACGGTGGCGGGGCGGAAGGAGGAAGCCGCGCACGCCTCTTCACAGCTCCTTGGCCTCGGCCGCCGCGCGCGCGCCGCCCTCAGTGTCGCGGCGCTTGGCCGGCGGCACGTAGCCCGGCGGGTAGCGCGCCGTGCCAAACAGCGCGTCGGCAGCACCGAGCAGGCCGTACGAGAAGCGGGAATAGTTGTGGTGGGCCTCGTGCTGCGCGATCGACTGGTCCCATCCCAGCGCGCGGCAGGCCGGCGGGCAAAAGGGCATTCCCGACCAATAGGGCAGCATGCACCCGGAATGGTCGGCGCAGTTCATTTCGTGCACAAAGCCGAGCATGAGCAGGTAGTCGAACGGGGAGAGGGCGCCCAGGACGGCCTCTGTGCAAAATAGGTTGGCGTGCGCGATGGCGACGGTGGCGAGGCACAGGTCCACGGCACTGAGCCAGGCGCCGGAGGACGACCAGGGGTAGGCGAACTGGTGGTGGAAGGCTGCAAAGAGAAGAGGGGCGAAGGTGGGGCGGGTTTCTCTCGCCGCGCGCGCCGCACGCGCGCCCTCCTGCCCTCGCCTCCTCTCTCGCACCATGCCCCGTGACCGCCCCAAACTTGCGCCACCTGTGCTGGGCCCAGTGCACGCCCCAGTAGGCGAAATCGCCAAAGACCAGGGCGCACTGCACCTTCAGGGGGATGAGGGGCGCGCCGGCGGCGGTGCCGCCAGTGGAGAAATTCAGCCTCGGCACCCAGAGCGGGGTGCCGACCGCGATGGGGAGGGCGAAGCGCAGGGCGAACCCGGCGTGGTTGCGCAGGTAGCCGCGGCGGCCATACGTGTAGGGGAGAGGGGCCGGGGCGGCGGCCTTGGCGTCGGCCGCGGCGGCCACCACCGCCGCCTGGCGCTTGGCCTTGGACAGTTGGGCGCCGGCGAAGACGTTGTCGGCCAGATAATCGGTCAAGGACGCGATGGTGAAATATTGGAGCCAGGAGGCGGCAAATACGGGCGGAAACGCGCGCGCGAAGAACGACACCCAAGCGGCGACGCTGCCGCCCGACCCCAACGCCGCCATCGCGGCAGCCAGGGGGGCGCGCAGGCAGGCCGAGAGCAGGCCCGCAAACGCGAGCTGGAAGCCGAGCTCGGCGGCGGAGAGGGCGAGTTGTTGCGCGGCGCGGCCGCCGCGCGTCGGGGCCCACGCCCAGCCGACGGTCGCGTTTTCGTGCTGCGCGACGGGGGCCGTGGTTGCTGTCATGGTGGCCGTCGTCTCTGAGGGGCGAGAGTCGGTCAAGGGCGCGTCGGCGGCCGCGGAACTAGGGCAGCGCCACGCCGCCGCCCAACAGGGTGCGCGCGCCGCGCAGCGGCGCCCGCCGGCGCGCCCGGCGATCCGGCCCGCCGCGGCGACCGCGCGCCGTGCACCGGACGCGCCGCGGGGCGGCGCGGCGAGGCCGGCGGGCGGCGGCCGCGCGCGGCGCCGCTGCTCGCGGCTGCATCCAGGGTGGGCGGCCGCGCGCGGCGGTCAATTGGCCCGCGCCGGGCCAGGGGTGGGTGGCCGAAACCACGCGCTCACCGTGTGTCGGGGTGGGGGGGGCGCCGCGCCGCGCCGCGCGGAGAGTGCGCCCCCAACTCGCCGCGCCGTCGTTTCACACTCGCGGCCGAGCCGCCACGCCCCGGCGACCGCCCCAAACCTCCTCTCACTCATCCAGGGAAATACGCCGGCACCCCCCACCCCGCCCACCCGCACCCCGCCCCGGGCGCCCACCCCGCCGCGCGCGCGCGCAGCGCCGCGGGCGTGTAGGCCCGCGGGTCGACGCGCGCGCGCGGCGCGGCCGCGGTGAGGAGCGAGGGGGCGGCCGCGGCGCGCGCGCCGTAGCGGGACGTGAGGCGGCTGGGGAGGGAGGAAGGCGCGGGGGGTGGGAGGAAGGCGCGGGGGGTGGGCCGCGGCCGCGCACGCGCCGCGGCCCGCCCGCCTCTCTCCCCCCCTCTCCCCCTCACCGGTGCCACCGCCACACGCCCACCGGCCCGCCCACCGCCAGCACCCCTCCCGCCGTGTAGGCACCACACGCGGCGAGGACGCAGCCGGTGAAGAAGGCGTGCGCGGCGAGCGTCGCGGCGAGGCCGGCGGCGGCGTCGAAGAAAATGGCGCCGCCCGCTTCGTACGCGCGCTCGAACACGTACAAGAGTTGATAGCGCCACACGATCCAGGACACTGCACACCAGAGGGCGGCAAACGGGGTGGCCAGGGGGGCGACGGTGCCGTACGCAGAGGCCGCGAGAAAGACCGCGCCCGCGACCGCGCCGAGCTCCCTCCCGGCGCGCAGCGAGACGTGGGGCGTCGACAAAACGGCGCCTCGAGGGCCCGGGGGTGTCGGCAAGATGCGCAGCTTCCGGAGCAGGGTCGAGAGGGGGACCGCGCACGGCCAGAGGAGGCGGAAGGCCGACATCAGCAACGCTTGCTGCACCAGAAAGTTGACGAAGAAGGACGAGGCCGCCGCCAGCGAGGCGCCGATGAGGCGGTAGGCGGACGCGGGGTCGGTGACGAGGGCGGGCAGGACGGCGAGGGCGGACCCGCCGAGGATGGCGCTGGAGAAAAGAAGAGAGGTGGGGGGCCGGGGCGACTCTCTCTCGTGCCCTCTTTTTTTTTTTCTCCCTTCCGCACCCGGCGTCGACGTTGAAGGCCGTCCAGGCAAACGCCAGCCAGAACACGCGCCGGTCGACGCCGGCCAACCCGGCATCCTGCGACAGCAGCAGCGCCCCTTTGTACAGCGCTTTGGGCATGACCAGGCACGACCACATGGACACCAGGATCGGGGGAAGGGTGCCGGTGAGCAGGGAGCGGGCGAACGAGGAGTGGGAGCAAAACGCGGCCCGCCGCGCGCGCGCCGGCGCCGGCGCCGCCACGCACAGCGCGTACTCCACGTTGGCCAGGGCGCCGGCAAAGATGCCGATGGGCAGGCCCATGAAGAAGAGGAGCGAGAGGAGGGCGCGGCGGCGGCGCGAGCGGCGCGTCGTGGCGTCGGCGGCCACCGTCTGCCAGCACACCTCGTCCGGGCCCGGCGCTCGCGTCACCGTGAACGTCTGGCGCCAGCCTTGGGGGAAGGGAGGGGCGGCGGCGGCGGCGGCGGCGGCGGCTTGCGTCGCAAACAGGACGACGTACGCGGGGGCGACGCCGTCCGCCACGCCCGCCGCCGCGGCCGCCTGCGCCGCCAGCACGGCGTCCTCGGCAATCCGCACGGCGGCCGCGGCGGCGTCGACGGCGTCAGAGGGCGGCGGCCCGCCTCGCCGCCACCACCGCCACGGCCGGACTGCCGGCCGCGGCGCGCCCGCCGCGTCCGCCCGCTTGGCCGCCGCTTCCGCCACCGCCAACCGCGCGCACGCCGCGTCCCACGCGCACAGGGCGGCGTGCGCGGGGCGGGGGTCGGCGACGGGGAGGCACGCGTGGTAGTCGCGCGGCGCGACGCGCTGGAACACCGCGTCGACCAGTTCCGCCCCGCCCAAGGTCGACGCATGCTCAAACCAGGCGGTCGCTGGTGCGTCGTGCGGGGGCGGCGGGGGCGCGGGGCGGGCGCCCGCCTCGGCGTCGCTCCGCGACCGCCGGCGGCGGGCGACCGCCGCGCCGGCCGACCCGGCCGTCAGCCGCAGCGACCCTGTTCTGGGCACAGAGTCCAGGTCCGACACTCCTCCTCCTCGTCCATCAAACCCCGCGACCGTGGCCGACGCGAGCGGCCCCGCACAGAGGATCGCGGCGCCAGCCGCGCTCGCCGGCAGGCACCCCGCCAGCGCGGCGCCGCACCGGGCGTGCAGCGGAGGGGTCGGCGGGGATCGAGGCGGCGGAGGGGGCACATCGAGGGCGAGGCAGGCGTACATCTCGGCGGCCGCCCACGGCGCGCCGCCGCCGACAGCGCGCGCCGCTTTCACCAACGCCACCGGCGCCCGCCGCGCCCCCTTGCCGTCGCCCGCGCCGTCCCACCAGCGGTCGAGCAGGGTGGGGCGGGGGGAGGGGGCGGTCTCGAGGTCGGAGACGGGCGGGTGCACGGGGAGGGGGGGTGGGGGGGGCGGCTCCGGCTCCACCGCGCCGCCGCCAAACAGGAGCGGCGGCGGTTCGTCGCCCGCGTCGGACGACGAGGCAGAAGGAGGGTCGGCAGGCGCGCCCGCTCCCCCGGCCCTCCTCGGCAGCCCGCGCTGGCGCGCGGCAAGGTCCGACCCCCGCGCGCCGCCTTCCGCCACCGCCGCCACCGCGGCCAGCGACGCATCGCCGGACGCCAGGTACGCTTGGCGGAGGAGGACGGCTTCCGCGACGAAGCGGGAGAGGAGCGCGCACCCGAACACGACGCCGACCGCCGTCACGCACGCCGGGACCCACAAGAGCGGCGACCCCCGCGGCAAAGACCCCATGGCGAGCCGGTTGAGCGCGGAGGACGCGCCGGGCGGGGGAGGGGGCGCGGCCCGGGCGGCGGCCGAGTAGAGCGGGAGGAGGGTGCAACACGAGAGGAGGGCATACGGCCCGAAGAACAGCACGCCAAACGTCAAGACCCTGTGCACCATCAAGGCGTCCAGGCCCGCGGTGCGCACGAGGTCGGCGTCGGAGACGGAGAAGACGGGGCCGAGCCAGGAGACGCACGAGGCGAGACCCGTGGCCGGCACCAGCGGCGGGCGCACCAGCACGCCGCGCAGGCGGAGCCGGTTTGTGTAAAACGGGATGCGCGGGCGGGCGAGGATGAAGCCGAGGACGCACAGGGCGCCGAGGACGGACGAAGTGTAGAGGCTGCGGCGAGGGACGGGGCGGGGCGAGGGGGTCGGCCACCGTCGCGTTGCCCGTTCCCACCACCCTCACCACCGCCTCCCCTCCTCTCACCCGTTTAGAATCTGGTGATCGGTCACGCCGCCGCGCGCGTATATGATGAGGGGTGGTGGGCCGGCGGGCGCCGGTGGCAGCGCGGCGGCGCCGACAGCGCGCGCGGCGGGCGCGCCGGCGGGCGCGCCGGCGGCCTGCAGCACGCCCAGCCACTCGGCGGCGCGCTCGCGGAGCGGCATCCCGGGTATGGGCGCGCGCCGGCGCCGCGCGGCGGAGTGCGCTAGCCGATGCCCCACTCCCCGCCTCGGCCACGGACCGCGGGCACCGCCGCCGTCATGGCGTCCCCGCCGCACCCCCCGCCCCCTGAATCCGACGCCGGCGGCCACCCCGCCCCCCGTCGCGCGCTCGCGGGCGGTGGCCGCGCCGAGCACGGCTATGCGGCGTTGCTGGAACGCGTGGCGTCCGCCACCAGGGACGACCTAGGAGCCGTCCTCGCGGCCCTGGACGGCGGGGAAGCGCCGGCCGCGGCGACCCTGCACCCCGCGCGCGCGGCCGCCGCGCGCGCGCTGCGCCGGCGCCCCGGCGTCCCGCCCGGCCTCCAACTCTCGGCCCAAGTCGGGGCAACAGTAGCCATTTGTTCCGTATTCGTGCTCGTGGAGGCGGTGTCGTTCAGGGGGGGGTGCCTCTCCGCCACCTACGCGGTCGTCGTCGCGGTCATGGCCTCCCCGACCGCCCACGTCGGCGCCCGCCTGCGCGCCGCGGCTTCGGTGCCGGTGCCGTTGTTGGTGGGGGCGGCGGCGGCTGGCGGGGCAGCGAGCGCGGCGAGCGCGGTCGGGGGGTCGGGCGCCGCGTACACAGCCGTCCTCGCCTCGCTCTGCCTCGCCCCGCTGGCCCTGGCGGCCTCCGTGCGCGTGCTCCAGTCCCCCCCGTACGCCATCGGCATGGGGCTGCTCCTGGCGCTGTCGACGGGGTCGACCGCCATCACCGCCGCGGCGGCGCGCTTTCGCGGCGCGTCGCCGCACGCCCACTGGGCCGCGGTCGTCCGGCCGTTTCTCGAGGCCGGAAGTGTGGCCATCCTGGCCGTCGTGGTCTCCACCTTCGCCGTCCTGCCGTCGACGGCGGCGTCGGCGATCGAGGCGGCCGCGGCGGCCGCCGCGCGCGGCGCGGCCGCGGCGCTCTCGGCGACCGCGTCCCGCCTCTTTGCGCCCGCGGTCGCGCCCATTCCGCCCGCGGCCGCGGCGGCGGCGCTGCCGCCCGTCCGCGTCGCCCCTCACGTCTATGTGCGGCGGGAGCCGCAAGAGGGCGCCGGCTTTGCCGCGTGGTGGGACGCCGTCTGCTCCCCGCCCGACGCGCCCGCCGGAGGGGGTGGCGGTGGTGGGGACGCGTCGGCCGACCTGCGGCGCCTGGTGTCGTCCGTCGCACCCAAGGAGCGGGGCAAGAAGGGCGACGACAGCCGCGCGCCCTCGCATCCCCCCTCCCCGCCCCCCGTCCACCTCACCTGCCTCGCCCCAGCGCCGCCAGCCGCGTCCATGAGGCCCCTCCTCGCCGCCGCGCGCGCTGCCCTGGCGGCGGCGGCGTGCGAGCCCCCGGTTCTGCGCTGGCGCGCGCGCCCGTTCGACCCCGCCGCCTGGGGCGCCCTCCTCGCCGCCCTGGACATCCTCGTCACGCGCGCGGCTACGCTGGACACGGCGGCGTCGTTGGCTGTCGGTTACCTGGGCGACGGCGGCGACGCGGGCCGCGGCACCGACGGGCGCTCGTGGCACCCGGCCGCGCGCCGCGCGGTGCGCCTCGCCTTTGCGCGCGCGGCGGCCAGTTTGGCGGCGCTCTCGGCCGTCGCGGGGGGTGGGGAGCCGGGGCCGGGGTTTGGCGACGCGCGCGCGGCGCACGGGCAAGACTGGCGCGCCGCGGCCGACTCTGTTCGCGCCGGACTGCGCGCCCAAGTCGACGCGTACGTGGCCGCTATCGCGGGGCACGGATCCAGCACCGCGGAAGCGGGAAATGGGGCCGCGGGCAGGGGCGGCGCGGGCGGCGACGCTGACCACGGCCCCGAGTCGCCGCGCTCCATCGTACTCCCTTCCGCGTACGCGGCTCGCGTCAGATTTTTCACGTCGCTGCTCGCGGTTTCCGTGGTCGACGCGATGCACAGCGTCGACGCCGCGGCCGCCGCCGTGCTCGGGGCTGCGCCCGCACGGCCGCACCCGCTCGGGTGGGTGCGCGCGCTTGCCGGTGTCGCCGTCTGCGAGCCCGCGCTGCGCGATGCGGCCGCGAGCCTGCGCCGCCCCGGCGCCGCGTGCGCGTGCGCCGCCCCCGGCTCCGACGCGCGCACGGCAGCTCGTGTGCGCACAGCGGGGATCAAGTATTGGGCCCTCGCGTCGACGCTGCTCGCCGCGACGCTGGCCACAAGTAAGTGGAGAGTGGGGTTGGGTGGCTTTATGGTTTTTTTTCGTCCCTCTCGCCCACCCTCCCCCCCTCCTTTCCAGTCGCCGCCCTGCCATCCGCCGCCCGCGTCGTCCCCATGTACGGCTTTGTCGCTGGCGCGCTGTGCATGTCGGAGAAAGTGGAAGCGACCGCGGTTAAGGTGGGAGGGAGGAGGCGAGGCGGGGGGGGGGCCACGCGCCCGCGCGCCGCCGGCCCCTCCGCCGACCGCCTTCCCACCCCCACCTCCCTAGGTCTTCTCCTGGATCGCCGCCACCTGCGTCGGCGGCGCCGCCGGCGCCGCCCTCCTCGCCCGGGGCGCCCTCGCCGCCCGCCCCACCGCGCTCGGCGCCGCGGTCGCCGCCCTCTCCGCCCTCTTTGCCCTCGCCGGCACCACCCGCTGGCGCCTGCCCGTCGCGCTGGCCACCATCGCGCTCGCCTCCGTCTCCCTGTGCACGTGGAGCACGAGCTGCAGTCCGGCGGCGGAAGCGGCAGCGGGCTCGCCGCGCGCGTGCTCGCTCGCGGCGACGTCGGAGGTCGCCCTCGTCCGCACCGCGTCCGTCGCCGCGGGCGTCGCCGCGGCGCAGGCGGTCACGTCCCTCATCGCGCCGTGGTACGTGTCGGACTGGGCGTTGGACGCCTTGGCGGCCGCGCTGCGCGACGGGGCGGGCCCCCTGCTCGAGCAGCAGTACGCCCTCTTTGCCGACGGCGGCCGCCGGGCGGCGGAGAATGGAGGAGATGCGACTGCCGCCGCGGCGGCGGCGTGCGCGGCGGCGCGCGCGGCGGGCGCGGGCGCGTGCCCGGCGGCCGCGGCGCCGTCGGCCGACGGCGCCGACCCCGAGCAGCCCCCACCTCACGACCCGGCATCCTTGTTCCCCGTCCCGCCACCCTCCCAACGCCTGTCGCTGCAGGCCGACGTGGCGGCGCGGTTGGTCGAGGTGCAGGCGTCGCTCGCGCGCGACGCGACGGCGTGGAAGCGGGGGGTCCTCGCGACGCCGCCCGCCGTCCTCACCCTCGTGCGGTCCTCCCTGGCCCTCCTGGACGCTCTGGCTGCCGTGCGCCTGGCCGCGGCGGATGAATCGCCAGCTGGAGGTGGGAGGGAGGGGTGTGGGAGGGGGGCTGGGGCCGCCCTCGACCGCGCGCGCCGACCACCCTCCCCCCCCTTCCTATGCACAGGCGTGGCCAGCGGTTTGCTCTACCACGCGTACGTCGTCCCCACCGCGCCCGCCGTCCGCAGCGTCCTCGACGCCATGCGGACCGCGACGGCGGCCGCGGCCGCGCACTTGGAGGCGGTCGCCGCGACGCGGCACGCGGGCCCCCCCGGTTGCCGCGCGCCGCACGCCGCCGCGCGCCGCCAGCGCCGCGCGGTCACCCGCGAGCTGCTGCGGTCTGCACTGGACGATTACACGTCCAAACGGCTTGCTTCCATCGAGGCCCAGTCGTGCGCGCGGCGCGCGTTCGTCGCCGCCGCGGCGGCCGCGCCGCGCGGCTCCCCCGCCGCGCGCGCGTTCGCCTGCCCGGACGACACCGTGCGCCACCTCGCCTTCACCTGCGCCTTCATCACGGCCAACCACAAGATGGTGGCCGCGTGTCGGGCCGCGCTGGCGGCGTGAGAGAGGGGGGCGGGGGGAGGGGGGCGCACCCGTTTCTCCCTTGTTTTGCGCTCGTGCCTTGCGCACTGACAAGCGCCGGGCCCTGCATTGCACACAGTGTATTCCCTCACCCCTCACGGCGCCGGGTGCCGCCTGCGCCCCTCGGCGACGAGGGCGGCCAGCGTCGCGCGCACCGCCGCGACGTTGTCGGCGCGCGCCGCGTGCCGCTCCTCGGTCAGCCTGACGGTGCCCGTCCCTGGATCGTACCGCGGCCCGCACACGAGCGCGATGTGAGCGGCGGCGGCGGCGGTCAGGCCTGCCTCGGACGCCAAGTCGGCCAGGTGCACGCGCGCGGACGCTTTCCGGTTGCGCGGGTGCCCCGCGTCGTCCGGCCCCGGGTGCAGCACGACAGTCGTCTCCCAGCGCACGATCTTGCGGGCGCCGGGGCGCGGAGGAGGCGGAGAGGGGTCAGCCGCCGCGGCGCCAGCCTCGATCGCGGCGCTCGCGGCGGCGCCAACCAACGCGCCACCCCGTGGCGCGTAGAAATAGGGAAATGTGGCCCGCATGTCGTACACGTTGGCGCCGGGGGGCACGGCCCGGCCCGCGAACTCGGCGTCGAGCTCGGCGGATACGGCCCAGGAGCCGGTGGCGGCGCGGGTCGGTTTGCGTCGGCGCACGCGCGCGGGAGGGTCGGTTGGGGGAGGGGCGGCCGCGCCCTCGTCGCCGCCCGCCGCCGCCGCGCCGCGACCATCGCCCGCGTCGGCCGCCAGGCCGCGCAGCCCGGGCCGGGGCCGGGCCAGCCGGCGCAGCAGCAGCATGGTGGGAGAGGGGGAGCCGCGTCGCGGTGTGTGTCGAGATAAAAACAACCGGCCGACCTCTCTCTCCGCGCCACCTCCCCCCTCCCTCCTCTCTCCTCTCACGGCACGCCCATGCACCACGCCGCCGCCGCGACGCGCGCCCCCCCCCCCACCACGCACGCCGCCGCGCCGCCGGCGGCCGGGCCGCCCGCCCACAAGCAGCGCGACGACCCCGCCCACGCGCCGCCGCTGGCGCCGTCGATGGATACATGTGCTATCAGCTTGCAGCGGGGCGGGATGAGGGGGAGGAGGGCGTCCCGGATCGATGCGGCGGCGGTCGCCGCGGCGGCGGGCGCGGCGGCGGGCTCGTATCTCAGTCCCGCCGTCGCCGCTGCCAGGGTCGCGTCCAGGGTGGCCTGCATGCGGTCTCGGTTGAGGCGGGTCGGGGGAGGGGGGGGCGGGGCGGCCGTTTTGGCGGCGGGCTCGGCGGGCGGCGCCGCCGCGGCGGCGGCCTTGGCCGGCGCGGCGGCGGCCGCGCCCGCGGCCGGCGGCCACGCTGGCGCCGCAGCAGCGCGGCGCCGGGCGGGCGGCGGCGGCGGGGGCGGCATAGGGGGTGTGGGGAGCGGGAGGCGAAACAGTGCGCGCGCGGCGCGCGGCACGCGCGGGCGCGGCACGCCACCGCCACACCCCGGCCCCCCGGTGGCCGACCCCCGCCCAGGCGCCGCGTCCTCACCCGCCCTTGCGCGCCACCCCGCCCGCTCGCCCCCGCATTGCGGCGCCGCGCGCCAGGCCGCGCCACCCCCCCGCTTGCGCCCTGCCTCTTTTTTCAAGCCCTTGCATGTCGTCGGACGACGGTTTCCCGGCGCGCGCGCCCCCCGCGCGCGCTCAACCGCCTCCCCGCTGCGCGCCGCTGCGCGCCCCCGCCGCTCCTCGGCCCGCCCCCACGCCGCCGCCGTCCGAAGGGCCGGGCGATAGCGTCAAGGTGCGAACGAGAGGGGGAGGGGGTTGCGGGAGGAGCGCAGCGCGCGCGCACGCCGCCCCCGCATGCTTGCCCATGCGCGCGCCCCCTCGCTTCTCAACAGGTCGTCGTCCGGGTGCGCCCCCCCCTCCCCCGCGAAGCCGCCCGCCCCCGCGGTTACACGCCCGCGGTGGCGGTCGGCGGCTGCGGCCGGAGCCTTCTGCTGACCGAGGACGCGGGGCTCGCCGCGGGCGGCGCGCCCACCGACGACGCCGCCGCGGCTTACGGCACGCACCGGTTCACCTTTGACGCGGTGCACGGGCCCGAGGCGGAGCAGGAGGCGGTGTACGAGGTGAGCGCGCGGCCGGCGGTCGCCGCCGCACTCGCCGGCTACAACGCGGCCATCATCGCGTACGGCCAGACGGGGGCCGGCAAAACCTTCACCATGGAGGGCGCGTCCTCGGGCCCCCTGCGCGGCATCGTGCCGCGCGCTGTGGAGGACGCGTTCGCGGGCATCGAGGCCGACGCGGGCGTCGCGTCGCGCTTTCTCGTGCGCGCGTCCTACCTCCAGATTTACAACGAGACCGTGAGCGACCTGTTGCGGCCCGAGCGGTCGAACCTGCTGATTCGGGAGGACGCGCGGCGGGGGGTCTACGTGGAGGGCCTGTCCGAGTGGGTCGTGCGGTCGCCTGGCGAGGTCGCCGCGCTGGTCGAGCGCGGCCGCGCCGTGCGCGCGACGGGCGCGACCAAGATGAACGAGCTATCGTCGCGGTCGCACGCCGTGCTGACGGTGGTCATCGAACGCTGCGCGGCGGCGGCGGGCGCCCGCGGCGGAGGCGAGGGCGGCGGCGCGGCCGCCGCGGGCGGCCGCCCCGCCCCGCCCCCCGCCGTCAAAGTGGGCAAACTGCACCTCGTCGACCTCGCTGGCTCCGAGCGCGTCGCCATCACGGGCGCAACCGGGGTGCGGCTGGCGGAATCGAAGCGGATCAACGCGTCGCTCTCCGCGCTCGGCAACGTCATCGCCGCCCTCACCTCGCGCGGTCCGCGCCCCCACATCCCTTACCGCGACTCCAAGCTGACCCGCCTCCTGGAAGATTCGCTGGGCGGCAACTGCGCGACGACACTGATCGCCACCGTGTCGCCGTCGGCGTGCGCGCGCGCAGAGTCGCTGTCCACGCTCAAGTTCGCGGCCCGCGCCAAGGCCGTGGTCAACGCACCCAGGGTGAACGAGGACGCCGACTCGCGCACCCTGCTCAAGCGGTACGAAGCGGAACTGCGGCGGCTGCGCGCCGAGCTGCGCGAGCGCGCGAGCGCGCTCGTCGACAAGCGGGCCCTGCTGGCGGCCGAGGAAGAGGCGCGGCGCGCTGAAGCGGACAAGCTGGCCGCGGTGGCAGCGCTGGAGGCACGGTCCGCGGAGGTGGAGGCCGCCAAACGGGACAAGCGCGCGCTCGAGGCACGCATCGCGACCATGCAGTCCCAACTCCTCGTAGGCGGCGCCAAAGTGGAGGACACGCCCGCGTTTCGGACGCTGCTCGCCGCGGAGCACGACCGCATCCGCGCCCGGTACGAGGCGCGCCTGGCGGAGCTCGAGGCCGAGCGCGCAGCGGCCGCGCGCGCGGCACCCGCGCCCGACGACGGGCGGGCGATGGCGTTGCTGCTGCGCCAGCGCGACATTATGACCGGTCTCACCGCCCGCCTGGCCGAGCGGGACGGGCAGCTGCTGGCGCTGCAGGAGGAGGTGGAAGCGTACGACGGCCGCATCCAGCGCCTGGAGGACGCCCTGGATGCGCGCACCGCGGAGTTGTTGGCGGCGCGGCGGGTGGAGGCCGAGGCCGAGGCGGGGGTGGTGGTGGGAGGGGGGGTGGCAGGGGACAAGCGAGGCGGCGGCGCGGTCGCCGTGCGCGCGAGCGCGGGCGCGGGCGACGCCTCGGCCGCCGCCGGCGACGCCGCGGACGACGTGCTCCGCCGCCTGCTGGGCGATTGATCTCTCTAGAGGGGGGGGGGGGCTGTCCCCCGGGCCGGCTTGCGCGCCGGCGGGGCGCACAGTGTAAACGGGCGGGGTCGCGCGCCGCGCTCGCGCGGACGGGACAAAAAACTGCCCGCCCCAGAAACGGCGATCCCGCCGACCGTCGTGCATGCACCCCCTGTCGCTCTCCCGCGCGTGACCCGCTCCTCGCGTGGCGCGCCATGAGCCAGCGCACGCCGCCGGCCGCGCCGGCGCGCCCCGCCGCGGCGGCCGCCGCGCGCTGGCTCCTCGGGGCAGGCGAACCGGCTCCCGCGACGCTGCCAGACCTCTGCATTGCGGTCCAGGCGTCGCCCGCCGCGTGGGCTGCCGTCGGGTGCGGCGACCCCACCGCGCTCGCCGCGGCGGCCGGCCTGGTGGTGGCGGCCGCCGCGTCGCCGGCCGCCGCGGCCGCGTTGGACGCCGCATTCGATGCGGCGGCGACCGAGGCGGGCAGCGCCGGCTTGGCCGCCGCAACCGCCGCTGCGGTCGCCACGCTCGCGGCCGCGGGCGCCCCGCCCACCGCCCTCGCCTCCCTCGTCGCCCTCCTGACCCCCGTCGCCCTGCACGACCACATGCTTGCCCACCCCGTGCCCGCAGCCGCCGACTCGCCCGCGGCCGCGCTGGCCACCGCGCCGCCGCCCGCCGCGCTCGCGGCCCTGCTGGCCGCCCACGGCGGCCCCATTCTGGACGTCACCCTGGGCGACTGGCTCGCGCTCTACCGTGCGGGCGACGTGGGCCGTCGATTGGCGGCGTGGGCGACGACGGGCGCGAGCGCCCCGCCCCCCTCTTCTCCTTCCCTGCCGTGGGCGCACGCCGCCGACGCGCGCAGCCCCGCGGCCGCCTGCCTGCTCGACCTGCTGGACGACCCCAACCCCGTGCCGGGGTTTTCCACCCTGCTCGCGCCACCAGCGGCCGCGGCGGCTGGGTTGGTGGCGGCGGCCGCGGCGGGGGCGGCGGTGCGCGCGGAAGCCGCAGGGCGCACGCCGCCCGCGACAATCATTGTCTCTGAAGACGCCGACCTTCTCGCTGCCGCCTCCACCCAGCTAAGCGACGCGGGCGTCGCCCACACCCCTCTCGCCGGCGGCCCGTCCGACCCGGCCGCGCTCGCGGCCGCCGCCGCGGCCGCCGGCGCCCCGCACCCCCACGACTGCGTCTGGCTCGTCAGTTTGACCGATTGCGATGCGGGCGGGGTGCCCGCCCGGTGCGCAGCGATCGCCCGCCTCTTGGGCGACGCGGGCGCGGTCGCGGTCGACCCCACAGGCCCCCACCCCGCCCCCGGCCCCACCGCCCTCCCCCACGCGCACCTGGACGCCGGCTTGGCCGCGCTGCGGGCGGCTAGTGGCGGCGCCCGCCCCGCGGGCCCTGCCCTGGTCGCCGCCGCGGCGGGCGCGGGGCTGGTCCCCCGCCCCGCGCTCGGCGCCCGCCTGGCGCGCGCAGGCGTCCCGCACGCCGTCATGCACGTGGACGCGCTGCCTCTCACAGTGCGGCCCGCGGGTGGCGCGGACGGGGGGGCGCTCGGAGCGCTGTTCCCGTCGGCGCGCCCCCCGCCCCCCCACCCGCCCGCAAGCTGGGTCGCCACCGCGGGCGACGGCGGCGCCATCGTCGCCGCCCTGGTGGCCCACCGCACGCCCGCGGGCGCGCTGGTGATGCGCGCGGCGCGCGTCGACACGGGCGACGCGGCGGTCGCGGCCGACGTCGCGCTCTGCCTCCTTTCCACCGTCGCGTTCGCCGCCCTGGTCGACGATTCCCTCACCTGCATCGTGGATGACCGGCCCGGGTGCGATTGCGACGAGAACGCCCCCACAGACGACGCCGGCGGGTGCTGCGTCATCGCGCTCAACGCGTGGGTCTCCCTGCGCGCCGCCAGCGAGCGGCGGGCGCAGCTGGCGCCCGGGATGGACCTGGCGTCGCTGGCGCTGCTGCTGGTGGGGCGGGAGAGAGGCGAGTCCGACGCCGAGGGGGGCGACGGCGACGGCGACGACGGCGCAGTGGTCGTGGCGTCGCCGCCGCCGCCCCGACCTCCAACCCTGCGCCGCCCAAGCGAGCCCACCATCCTGGTGGAGCGTGTGCTGGCCGTCATCCTGTCCGAGACGGGGGCCATGCTCGCGAGCATGGCCCCCGTCTCGGGCGCCGCGCGCGGCGCGCCCGCGCCGCCGCTCGCGGCCGACGCCTCGTTTGCCGGCGCCGGCCTCGACTCGCTGGATTTGATGCGGGCGGCGGCGTCACTGTCCGTCGCGCTGGACGTCGTGCTCGCGCCGACGGCCCTGTTCGACCACCCGACGCCCGCGCTGCTCGCGGTGGCGGCGGCGGCCGCGCCGCGCCGCGGCGGGCGCCCGCACCCCGCGCCGCCCCGGTGGGCGACGCTGACTGATGCGCTGGCGCCGCCGAGAGGGGACGGTGGCGAGAGCGCCGGCGGCGGCTCCCTGGCGCGCGTGCTGGCGCGGCGGTCGTCGGTCGCGCCCGCAGTCGGCGCGGCGTCGCTGCCGCCGCCGCCGCCGCTCATGCCCGCGCACCGGGACCGCCTTGTCTGGATTGCCGCCATCGAGCTGCGCGCGGCCGGCCCGGCGGGCGACGTGGTCGTGCGCTCATTCGGCGCCGAGGCCGCGCTCGCCGCCGACGCGGCACGCCCCGTCCCCCTCTCCCGCTGGCCCACCGACGGCACCGCCGCCACCTCCATGGCCCGCCACGCCGCCACCCTGCGCGGCGTGGCCAGCTTCGACGCGGCCGCCTTCGGCCTTGCGCCCGCGGCCGCCGCGGCCGCCGACCCGCAGCAACGCCTCGTGCTCGAGGCGGCGGCGGCACTGTTGGCCCTGGCGCCGGGTCGTCCCGCCCGCGCCTCGGTCAGCGTCATCATCGGCGTCAGCGGCAGCGACGCGGCCTCGCTGGCTGCAGCGCGCGACGGCGGCGCCGACCCGTCGCCCCTCGCCGCGTCGAGCGGCGCGCCATCCGTCGTCCCCGGCCGCGTCGCGTACACGTTTGATCTGGCTGGCGACGCGGCCGCGGTCGACACCGCGTGCTCGTCGGCGCTGGTGGCGACGGCGGTCGCCGCGCGCGCCACGCGCGCGGCGGCCGGCCCGCCCGCGTCGATCGCGGGCGCGGTCGGCCTCCTCCTCGCGCCCCGCACGCACGCCAGCTATGCGGTAGCGGGCATGCTGGCGCCCGATGGGCGGTGCAAGGCGCTGGACGAGGGGGCGGACGGGTACGGGCGGGCCGACGCGATCGGCGCGCTAGCGTTGGCCGCGGAACGAGAGGCCGCCGCGCCGCCCGGCGACGTGGCTGCCTCCTGGGCCTCTCTGCCGGGCCGCGCTCTGCTCGCGGCCTCCTGCGTCAACCAGGACGGGCGCTCCGCGTCGCTCACCGCGCCGAGCGGGCCGGCGCAGGCGTCGCTCCTTGCCGGCGCAGCGGCCGCGTCTGGCGGCGCCTCCTCCATCGCCACCCTCGCCCTTCACGGCACGGGCACGCCCCTGGGCGACCCGATCGAGGCGGGCGCGGCGGCCGCCGCGCTCGGCCGCGCGGGGAGGGCGCCGCTCGCCCTGGCCGCGCCCAAATCGTCGTCCGGGCACGCGGAAGCCGCGGCAGGGGTGGTGTCCCTGGCCGTAGTCCTGCGGGCGGCGGTTGGGAGGGGCGGCGCGCCGGTCGCCCACCTCCGCACCGTCAACCCGTTTGCCGCGGCCGCGCTTTCTTCCGCGTCCCGCCCGCTGGCCATCGCTCGCGCCCCCACCGTCGCTCCGTCTGGCTCCGCGAGCGTTTCCGCGTTTGCGTTTCAGGGCACCAATGCGCACGCCGTCGTCGGCGCAGGCCCGGCGCCCGACGCGGCGCCGCTCGCGCAACCCGCCCTCCTGTTCTCGCGCCGCCGCTGCTGGCCCACGCCGCCGCCGCGCGCCGTGCTCGGGTGGGCGACCGCGGCGGGCGGCGGCGTCGAGTTTGCGGCGGCGACGGGGCCGGCGCTCGCGGCGCTCGCGCGCGGCGGCGACCCGGCCTGCCTCCTCCTGGAGCTCGCCCTGGCCGCCCTGCGCAGCGTGACCCACGGAGGGTCACCCGGCTTGATGGCGGTCGCTTTGGCGCCCGGCGTCGGCGCCCCGGACCGGGTGTCGGTTGACGCGGGCGGCCGCGTGCGCGTCGGCGCCGCCCTCGCGGCGACCGCGGCCGCGGTCGCCGACCGGAGGGCGGTCGGAGGTGGTGGACGCACCACTCTGGGAGCGGTGCGGGCGAGGCTGCCGCCGCCCGCCGCTTCCGGCCTCGCGTCCCCCGCGCGCGCCGCGCCGCCCGCCGGCGCGGCCGCGTTTGCGGCCCACCCCGCCGCCCTGGGCGCCCTGCTGGCGCCCGCGGCGGGCGGACGACGGCTCGCCACCATCTCCCTGCTGCACTCGACGGCCGACCATTGGGCGGGAGGCGGTTGGGCGGGGTGGCGGGAGGGGGGGGCGGCGGCCGCCGGCGGCGGCCCACACGTGGTCCGCCCCTCGTTTGCGCAGCCGCCGGCGCCCGCCCGCGACGCACCCCCGGCCCTCACATATTCCCAGGTATGGCTCGTCTCGTCGCCGGCGGAGAGGGGGAGGCGCGGCGGCGGGCGCCGCGCGCGCGCCCCCGCCGCAGCGGCAGCAGCGTCGTTCCTGGGCGCCGTCGCGCGCGCCGCCGCCTCGGGCGCGGCCGTACCCCTGCTCACGGTGGCCGCCACGCCGTCGTGCGCTAGCCCGTGCCCGGCCGCGGCCCGGACGCCGGCCGCCGCGCGGGCGCTCGCGGTCGCGCGGTCGGCGCGCGCCGAGGCGCCCCGCCTGCGATTTGCCGCGGTCGACAGCGACGGCTGGGGCGCCACCGCGCCCGCTCACGTGCCGCCCACCGATGGCCCCGCCTTTGGCCGGGCCGACGCGGGCGGCGCCCGGGTCGAGCCGCGGCTCGCGCGCGCGCCGAGCGCCGCGCGCTGTTCCTCCCCCCTCGCGCCCGCCGCCGCCCTGGTCACGGGCGGCACGGGCGGCCTGGGCCGCCTGATCGTCGACTGGCTCCACCTGGCCGGGGGCCGGGCGTCGGTCGCGCTCGGGCGGGGCGCGCGCGGCGCGCAGCCGCCGCGCGCCGGTTCTCTCGTTGCGACCGACGCCTCGGCCGCGGCCGACGCCGCCGACGCCGCACACTGGTGCGCCCACAACCTCGCCCACCCCCTCACCGCCCTCTTCCACGCGGCGGGCGCCCTGGCCGACGCGCCCCTGGCGCGCACGCGCCCCGCGCGCCTGCGCGCGGCTGCCGCGCCCAAGGCTGCGGGGGCGGCGGCAACGCTGGCCTCGCTGGCCGCTCTCCCCACCGCCGTCGCCATCCTCTTCAGCAGCGTGGCGTCCCTGGTGGGGCCGCCGGGGTCGGCCGCGTACGGCGGCGCCAACGCGGCGCTCGACACGGGCGCGGCCTCGAGCCAAGCAGCGGGCCGCCCCGCGGTCGCGCTCCAGTGGGGCGCCTGGTCCAGCATCGGCATGGTCGCCACCTCGGACGCGGTGGGGCGGGCTATGTGGCGGGGCGGGCTGCCCCCGCTGGCGCCAGCCGACGCCCTGCGCGCGCTCGCGCACGCGGTCGCGGCCGCCGCGCTGCCGCCCGTCATCGCCGTGCTGGCAGCCGACTGGAACGCATTTCGCGCGTCAGGCAAAGGGGTGGCGGCCCTGGCGGCGGCCCCCTTTTTCGACGGCGTGTGCGGAGAGAGGGAGGAGCAAGCTGCGCCGGCTGCGGCGCCCGCGCCAGCCCCCACCGCCGCGCCTCCTCCCGCCCCACCCCCGGACGCTCGCGCCGCCGCCGCGGTCGCCGCTGCCCTGACCGCCGTCCTGGGCGTGACCCCGGCCGACCCGCACGCCCTGCTGGCGGCCGCGGGGCTCGACTCGCTCGCCGCGGTCGAACTGCGGGACGAGCTGGCCGCGTCCCTGGGCGTGCCCCTGCCCGCCACCCTGGCGTTTGATGCGCCCACGACGGCCGCTCTGGTGGACCGGGTGGCGGCAGCGGTGCGCGGCAAGGGCGGGGTCGGGGCGCCCGCCGCAGTCGCGCGCGCGCCGCTCGCCCCTGGTCCTCCTTCCACCGCCGTCGCCGTCACCTCGGCCTGCGCCCGCCTCCCGCCCGCCGGTGCCGAGACCGCGCGCGTAGCGCCCCTGGCGAGGTGGGACGCGGACAGCGGCCCGGCGGGCGGGCACGCGCGCGCTCACGGCGCGCGGTGGGCGCGCTGGCTCCCCCGCGCGGCGTCCTTTGACGCCGCCTCTTTCCGCGTGCCGCACGGAGAGGCGGTGCGCATGGACCCGCAACAACGCCTCATGCTGGAGGCGAGCGCGGAAGTGTTGGCCGGCTGGGGTGGAAGCGGCGACGCGCGCGGCAGCGCTTCGCCGCCGACCGCGGTCGCCGCGTGCGTCTCTTTTTGGGACTACGCCTCCCTCCTCGCGGCCACGTGTCCAGCGCCGGACGCGGGGGACGCGTACGCGGCGACCGGCAAATGCTTCAGCGTGAGGGGGAGGAGCAGGGACGAGGGGCGGCGCGCGGCGGCCGCGCCGCGGCCCACCCCCACCACCCTCCACCCTCAGGTCGCCGCCGGCCGCGTCGCGTTCACGTTCGACCTGCACGGCCCCGCGCTCGCCGTCGACACCGCGTGCTCGTCCTCCCTCGTCGCGGCGTCGCTCCTGACGCGCAGCGTCGCGCGCGGCGACGCGCGCCGCGCGCTGCTCGCCGCCGCCCTCCTCTCCCTGGACCCCGCCATCCAGTCGGGCCTGGGCGCGGCCGGCATGCTGTCCCCGGACGGGCGCGTCAAAGCGCTCGACGCTGCGGCCGACGGGTATGGGCGCGGCGAGGGCGTCGTCGCGCTGGGGCTGGCGACCGCCACCGAGGCCGCGGCGTCGCCCACCGCCCTCCTCATCCTCTCCGCCATCGCCGTCAACCAGGACGGCCGATCCGCCAGCCTGACCGCCCCCTCTGGCCGCGCCCAGGCGGCCGCCGCGCTCGCCGCGCTCGCGACCGCGCGCGCAGCGCCGGCCGCCGTCGCCTGCCTCGAGATGCACGGCACCGGCACGCCCTTGGGTGACCCCATCGAGTTGGCAGCGGCCGTGGAGGTGTTGGGAGGGGAGGGAGGGGCGCCGCTGGGGCTGGCAGCGGCCAAGACGGCGCGAGGGCACGCCGAGCCCGCGGCTGGCGCGGTCGGCCTCCTCGCCGCCTGGGGGCGGCTGGCGAATGGCTGCGCCCCGCTCCTGCACCACCTGACCGCGACCAGCCCCAACATCGTGGCCGCGCTCGCCGGCGGCGCGCGGCGCGCGTCCGCGCCGCGCGCGGCCGCGCCCGCGCAGCGCAGCGGCCTCGCCGGCGTCTCGGCGTTTGCGTTCCAGGGCACCAACGCGCACGCGCTGGTGAGCGTGGAAGCTGGCGCCGCTGGCTCGCCCGCCACCGCTGCACGCCTACCCTGGCGCCGGGAGCGGGTGTGGTGCGCGCCCGCGCGCGCGCGGCTCGCCGCGCGCGCCGCCGGCGCGGCGTTTGCAACCGACCTGTCCTCCGCCCCGCTCGCTTTCCTGTGGCAGCATGTGGTGCGCAGGCGGCCGCTGCTGCCCGGGACGGCAATGCTGGAGGCCGCGGCGGCGGCGGTGGGCGCGCTCGCCGACGGGCGGAGGGCGGCAGTCGCGGCGGGCGCCATCAAAGCGCCTCTCTTGCTCCCCAAAGACGCTGGCAGGGACGGCCGGCTATCGTTGACGCTCGTCACGACCGTCGACGGTGGCGGTGGCGTGTCGGTGGCGTCGGGGGCGGCCCTGCTGCTGGCCGCATCGGTGGTGGTGGTGGTGGTCGCTTGGACGCCGGCGCCCGTCCGCCGCCGCTCGGCGCTCGCTGGGCTCGTTGGACGACACTCCCACCCCCGGGCGACCGCCACGGCGACCGTCGCCCTCCCACTCCCGCCCGCAGCCGACAGCCACCGCGCACACCCCGCCCAGCTCGACGCCGCCACCCACCTGGGCGCCCTGGCCGATGTGGAGGGCGCCGGCGTGGCGATACCGTCGTCGATGGGGCTCCTGGTCACGCCGGCGCCTGCATTTCGGGCGCGGGGAGGGGACGCCGCTTGCGGGCCGCGCGCGCGCGTCGCCGGCGGCGGCGCCCGCCGGGACTTTGCGCTGCGCGCGTCGCACGGCGTGGCGTCGCTCATGGGGCTGGTGTCGAAGCCGCTGGGCGTGGCGGCAGCAGGGACGGGGACGGGGGCGGCGACCGCGGTCGTCGCCGCGTACGCCGAGGAGTGGCAGGCCGCCGCCCCGGCGCCGCCCGCTTTGCGACGCTGCAGGGCACCACGGCACCCGTCGCTGAGCGCGCTGGCCGGCACGCTGGCGGGCGCGCGCGGCGGGCGGGCGACGACTGCGGGAGGGTCGGCCGGGCCGAGCCCCTTCCCCCCTTCTCTGGAGGACACCGCCGCGCGCGCGGCGGCCGCGTGCGCAGCGCTGGAGCCGGGATCGTTGGACCCGCCCCCGCCCGCGCCCGCCGCCGGCGGCGTCGAGTCACGCGCGCGGTTGCTGCGGTCGCCGCGCCTCACCCCTCCCCCGCCGCCTCCACCCGGCAGCACCTGGCTCGTCGTCGGCGGCACCGGCGGCCTGGGCAGCCTGGCCGCCACCTTTCTGGCGTCGTCTGGCGCGGGCGTGGTGGCGGTCGGCCGCCGCGCACGCGGCGCGCCGCCGCCTGCCGCGCGCGGTCTGGTTACCGTCGCCGCCGCCGACGCGGCCAGCGCGGCCGACGTCGCCGACGTGCTCACTTGCACGTCCCTTCAACCCCATGGCCTGCTGCTGGCCGGCGGCGCGCTGGCCGACGGCCCCGCGGCGCGCGTGCGGCCGGCGGCGGCGCGCGCGGCGGCCGCGCCCAAAGTGGCTGCGGCCGTGTCGCTGGCGGCCGCAACCGCGGCTCGTCCGCTTGCTTGCACATCCTCGTTCACCTCCGCCTCCGGCGTGGTGGGCAACCCCGGCCAGGCGGCCTACGGCGGCGCCAACGGCGCGCTCGCCGCGCTCGCCGCGTCGGCGCGCGCCGCCGGCCTCCCCGCGTCCGACGCCGGCTGGGGGCCCTGGGCCGCCGTCGGCATGGCCGCCTCTCGCGGCGGCCTGCTGGACGCGCTGGCGCGCGACGGCCTGCTGCGGGTGGCGCCCGCAGCGGGGCTCGCAGCGCTGGCGGCGCTCGCGGCCGCGGCGGCGGGGGCGACCCTCGTCGGCGCGTTTGACTGGGAGCTGTTGTTGCGCCGGCAAACACGCCGTGCTGGGGGGCGCTTTGACGAGTTTGACGCGCCGCGCTCGGCCGCCGAGGCGGCACAACCGGCGCGCGAGCCGCCACCGCCTCCGTCGGCCCGCCCCTCCGCCACCCTCGACTACCTCGCCCTCGTCCTGGCCGCCCTGCGGACCGTGGTCGGGGTCGACGTCCCCCCCTCCACCCCCCTGGCCGACGCGGGCGTCGACTCGCTCGGCGCGCTCGCGCTGCGCGACGCGTTGTCAGCGTCGCTCGGCGGCGGGGTGCCGCTGCCGGCCACGCTCGCGTTCGACTATCCCACCGCGGCGGCACTGGCGGTCGAGTTGGAGGCGAGGCATCGGCCGGTGGTGCGCGGGGGCGGGGAAGCGGTGGCGCGCGCGCCGCCGCGGCCACCACCGCCCCCCCCCTTCTCGACCGCCACCGTCGCGATCCTGGGCGCCGGATGCGCCTTCCCCGGCGCACCCACGCCGGCCGCCTTCCTGGCGGCTGCCACCTCCGCCACCTGCCCCCAGGCCCCAGTGCCGCTCGACCGGTGGTGCGCCGACCGCCTCTTTTCGGCCGACGCCGCGGTCGGCAAATCCTACGCCCGCCTGGCGGCGACGTTGCCCGGCTTTGACGCCATCGACGCCGCCTGGTGCCGGCTGGCGCCGGCCGACGCGGCCGCGCTGGACCCGAGCTGTCGCCGGCTGCTCGAGACGGCGGCGACCGCGCGCGCGGCCGCCGCCGCAGCCACCCCTTCAAGCGAGCCCTGCCTCCCCGCCGCCGCCACTTTCGTGGGCTGCATGTTTTATGACGCCTCCGATGTCGCGCGCAGGGCGTACGGCGTGCCGTCGACGGCGGCGCTGATGACGGGAGTGGGGTCCCCCTACCTCGCCGGCCGCGCCGCGTTCCACTTTGGCGCGTCCGGCCCGTGCGTGGGGGTGGACACCGCGTGCTCATCGTCGCTGGTGGCGCTGCACTCGGGCAGGCAGGGTGAGAAAGGAGGAGAGAAGGGATTTAGGGGGGCGCGGGCGGGCCGCCCGCGCTCGCGCCGTCCACCCACCCTCCTCCCCCCCTTCCAGCCATCCTCGCGGCCGAATCTCCCGTCGCCCTCGTCGCCGGCGTCAATACCATCCTGTGGGGAGACGTGTGCGCGGGCATCTGCGCGCTGCGCGCGCTGTCGCCGGCCGGCCGCTGCCGCACGTTTGACGCGGCGGCCGACGGCTACGGGCGCGGGGAGGGGTTTGCGGCCGTCGTGCTGGGGGGCGTGGGTGGCAGCACGTCCTCTGTCCTGGCCCTGCTCCCTGGGTCGGCCGTCGGCCACGGCGGGCGGGCGGCCGCGCTCACCGCGCCGTCGGGCCCCGCGCAGGCCGCGCTCGTGCGCGCCGCCCTCGCCAGCGCTCGCTCGGACCCTGCCGCGGTCGCCGCCGTCGCCGTGCACGGCACGGGCACCGCGCTGGGCGACCCGCTGGAGCTAGGGGCGCTGGCAACGGCGCTGGGAGGGGAGGAGGGTGGCGCGAGCGGCGCGCGCTCCCTGTCCCCCACCGCCCTCGTCTCCACCAAGGCCGTCTACGGCCACACCGAGGGCGCGGCCGGCGTGGCGGGCGCGCTGATGGCGGCCGCCGTGGCGGGAGACGCCATCACCCCTCCCGTCGCCGGCCTGAGCCATGTCAACCCGCACGCTGGCGCGGCGCTCGCCGCGTGGCGCGCCGCGGCCGCGCCGCGCGGCCTCGGCCCGACGCCGGGCTCGGCCGGCCCGAGCGCCCTCGTGGGCTCCTCCTCGTTTGGCATGAGCGGCGTCAACGCGCACGCGCTCGTGGCGGCGGGCGCGCACGCGCGCGCGCGCGCGCCGCGCCTGCCGTGGCGCCGCGCCGCGGCCTGGCACGGCCCCCACCTGCACCGCCTGGTGCATCCCGCGCCCGGAGAATCTCCTGGAGTTGCCCTCTTCACCGCGTCCCTGGACGAGCCGGCGCTGGCTTACGTGCGCGCGCACGCGGTGAGCGGCGCGCCGCTCGTGCCGGCCACCGCGTCGCTCGAGGCCGCGGCCGCCGCCGCGACCGCGCTCCTGTTTGGCGTGCGGTCAAACCGTCGCCCACTCCTTTTGGGCATCGCGTTTGCCGCGCCGCTGCGCGTGGACAAGGGTGGTTCGATCGTGGTGCGCGTGTGGGCGGCCGACGGGAGCGTCGCGGTCGGGGCGGGGGGAGGGCAGGCGGCCGTCGCGGCCTCTGTGCGCGGCGTGGAGGCTGCGGACGCTGACCGTCGGCCGCGCCACAGGCGCCCGGGCCGCGCACTGGCCGGCCGTTCGCGCCGCCGTGCCCGCCGCGGCGGCGGCGCGCTCGCGCGCACCGCCACCCCGCCCGCCGCCGGCGACTATCACGCCCACCCCGCCCTCGCTGACGCCGCCCTGCACCTGGATGCGGTGCGCGCGGGCGGCGGCGCGGCGCGCGTGCCGGCGCGCGTGGGCGCCGCGCTTGCTGGGGGGCGCGGGGGGGAGGGGGGTGGGGGATGGGCGACTGCCCATGCCTCTGGGCGCGCGGCCGACGTTTCGTGCGGCAACGCGCTGGCGGTGCGCGGCATGCAGTCGGTGCAAGCGGTCGGCAGCGGGCGCGCGGCGCTGGGGGTCGCGGGTCGCGCGCGGCCACCGCCGACCGCCGCGCTCGAGTGGCAAGCGGTAGAGCCGATGCATGTGGCGGGCGTGGCGTTTGGTCGCGTCCGGGCCATGACCGCGGCCGACGCGCTGCGCGCGGCGGCGACCGGCGCGCGGTCGCTGCTCGCCGAGGTCGCGTCCGACTCCGGCCCCGCGGGCCCGCCGCGCGCCGCGGCAACCGCCGCCGCCGCGGCCGCTGTGCTGCGCGTCGCGTCCTCCGAGGGCGCCGCGCCGGGCGCGGCGTTCGGGTGGGGGCCGACGTGCGAGGGCGCCGTCGCCGCCGCGCTCCGCGGCGACGAGTTTGGCGCGCGCGCCGACGGCGGCCCCCTGTGCCTGCCCCGGCTGATGCGCGACATCATCTCCATCGACCCTCGTCGCCTCACGCCCGCGCGCCCGGCCGTCGTCGTCGGCGGCGCGGGCGGCCTCGGCCGCCTGCTAGCGTCCTACCTCGTCGCCGCACGCTCTTCCCTGCACGTGACCCTGGTGTCGCGGTCGGCGGTCGACGCCGTCGACCCCTTGGGCGCCGGCCCCGCGGTCGTCGTCGCGGTGGCGGCCGACGCGGCGACCGCGGCCGGCGCGGCCGCGGTCGCGGCACTCGCCCCTCCCACCACCGCCATCTTCCTCGCCGCCGCCGCGCGCACCGACGCCCTGGTCGGCTCCCAATCGCCCACCAAGCTGCGGCAAGCGGCGGCGCCCAAGGCAGTCGCGGCGGCAGCGCTATCGCGCGCGGCTGCTGGCACCCCCTTTTCCGCCGTCGTTGCCCTCTCCTCGGTCGCGGGCCTGCTCGGCAGCGCGGGGCAAGCCTCGTACGCAGCTGCCAGTGCTGGGCTGGACGCGTGGGTGGCGCGAGGGCGTGCGGAGGTGGGTCGACGGGCGAAAGTTGAAGGGTCGCTTTGGCTGGCAAGTTCACGCAGCGCTGTCTATTTTCTCCTTCACAGCCCGACACCCTGCTCCCTTCTCCCAGGGCACCCCTTCAACTTCGTTACAATTCGGCGTGTGGGCGTCCACCACCGGCATGGCGGCCGACGCCGGCTTGCGCGCGCGCCTCGCGCGCGGCGGCCACGGCGCGCTCCCGCCTGCGGCCGGCCTCGCCGCGCTCGCGGCCGCGTTCGCCTGCCCTGGCGCCGGGCCCGGGGTGCGCGCGGTGGCTGTCGTGGACATGCCCCTGCTCGCGGCGGCGCGACAGGCGGCGGGGGCGTCGGGGGGGCGGTGGACGCTGGTCGGCGAGCGCGCGGCGGCGGCCGCGCCGCCGCCGCCACCCCCTCCCCCTCCCTTCACCACCGCCTCCACCCTGTTCCTCGTCCTGGACGCCCTGGAATCCGTCCTGGGTGCCCGTCCCGGTCCCGACACGCTGCTGCCGGCCGCGGGGCTCGACTCGCTCGCCGCGGTCGAATTGAGAGACGCGCTCGCGGCGCGCTTTGCCCTGTCCCTGCCCGCCACGCTGGCGCTGGACGCGCCCACGCCACAGGCGCTGGCAGACGCCATTGAGGAGCGTTTGGCCAAGCGGGGAGGGGTGGAAGCGAGGGAGGAGGGACCGGCGCCGGCCGCCCCCCCCGCGCTCGCGCCGCCGCCGCGCGGCGCCCTCCCCCCTCCCTACCGCCCGCCCGCCACCGTCCTCGTCACCTACGCCGCCCGCCTGCCGTGCGGCTACGCCGGCGCGACGCTGGACTCGCTGGCGGCGTGGGCGGCGGCCGGCCGCGACGCGGCGCGCCCCATTCCGCTCGCGCGCTGGGACGCCGACGCGCGCTGCGCGCCCCCCGGCGCCACCAACTCCAGCTCCCGCATCGCGTCCCGCTTTGCCGCCTGCCTGGCCGGCGCGTGCTCGTTCGACGGCGCCGCGTTTGGCCTGGCGGGCGACGCCGCGGCCGCGCTCGACCCGCACGCGCGGCTCTTGCTCGAGCTCGCGGCGGCCGCGACGCCCCGCCTCGCGCCCTGGATGCCGCCCAACTCCTCCCCGGCCCGCCTCCCCATCTCCTTACATGTCGGCTGCATGTGGGCGGGCGACTGGGCCGAGGCCGGCGCGGCGGCCGCGGGCGTCGACGCGGGCGGCCCGCCCGCCGTCACAGGGACGGGCGGCCCCTTTGTCGCCGGGCGCGCCTCGTTTGCGCTGGGGCTCGCGGGGCCCGCGGCCGCGATCGACACCGCGTGCTCGTCGTCCCTCGTCGCGGCCTCGCTGGGCGCGGCGTCGCTCGCGGCGGGCGACGCGGCCGCGTCGCTCGCGGCGGGCGTCTCCATCATGCTCTCCCCCGCGTCCGCCGCCCGCGTGTCCGTCCTGCAAGCGCTGGCGCCCGACGGGCGGTGCAAGGCGATGGACGCCGCGGCCGACGGGTATGGACGTGGGGAAGCGGGGGTGGTGCTGGCGCTCGCGCGCGGCAGCGGCGACGCGCCTCCCCTTTCGCTCCCCATCCTGGCCGCCATCGCTGTCAACCAGGGCGGTCGCGCGTCTGCGCTCACCGCGCCGTCGGGCCCCGCGCAGGCGGCGCTGGTGCGGGGGGCGCTGATCAAGGCGCGCGTGGCGGCCGGCCCACGCGGCGTGGCGCCCGCCGCGCTCGCCGCGCACGGCACCGGCACGCCCCTGGGCGACCCCATCGAGCTCAACGCCGTGGCGGCCGCGCTGCAGGCGGAGCATGGGGGAGAGGGGGGGGGGGCGCTGGCCGTGCTCGCCCCCAAGGCCGCACTCGGCCACACCGAGGGCGCGGCCGGCGCGGTCGGCGCGCTCGCCGCGCTCGCCGCGGGCGCCGCCCGCCGCGGCGCGCCCGCGCCCACCCTGCGCACCCTCAACCCGCACGTCGCGGAATCGTTGCGCGACTGGGCGCGCGCGGGGCGCGGCGGCGGCGCGCCGTCGCGCGCGGCGGGCGGGCTGACCGTGCCGCGCGCCGCGGTCGCCGCGTCCGCGTTTGGCATGAGCGGCGTCAACGCGCACGTGGTATGGTTGCCGGAGGGTGACCTGGAGGGTGACCTGGACGCTCTCAAGCCGGTCTCTTTCGCCTGGCGGCGGACCAGGGCTTGGGCCGCGCCGCGGCCGGCCGCGCTCGCGCCGCGCGCCGCCGTCGCCGGCTCCGTCGCCTCGTTCGCCCTCGCCCTCGACGCCCCGCGCGCCGCCTACCTGGCCGACCATGTGGTGCGCGGCCGCGGGCTGCTGCCGGCGGCGGCCATGCTGGATTCGATGGCGGCGGCGTCGAGTGCGGTCGCGGGAAGCGGCGGCGCGCTCGTCCGCGTCGCGATCGCCGCCCCTCTCGCCCTGCCCGCGCGCGCGGTCGTCGTGACGGTCGACACGGCCGTTGGGCGCATCATGCTCCAGTCTGGGGGTGGTGGCGCGGCGCGCGTGCACGTGTCGGCGGTCGCGGCGGCGGTGTCGGTGCCGGCGCCGGCGAGCCGCCGCCGCCGCGCCCTGCCGGCCGCGCCCGCTTCCCCTGCGCCGCCGTCCATGCTCGCCAACCTGGCCCTTCCTCTCGACCCCCAACCCGGCGGCTACGCCGCCCACCCCGCCGCGCTGGATGCCTCCCTCCACCTGGGCGCGGCCGGCGCCGCCAGCGCGCGCGCGCCAGTCGCGGTCGCCGCCTTTGCCTACGCCGCGTCCCGCGTCCCTGGCGCCGCCGGCCACGCTCTCGCACACCCTCCCCAGCAGGTGACCGACGGCAAAACGGTGTCGGGGTGCGGGTGGGTGCGCGGCGCGGCGCGCGCCGCGACCGCGGTCGGCGTCGTTGCCGCGCCGCTGGCGCCGCCCGCGGGCCCCGACCAGGTGCAGGCCAACTTTGCGTACGAGGTGGTGTGGCAAGCGGAAGAGGTTGGGGGTGTGGTGAGGGACGTGGGCGGCCGCCGGGTCGGGTGGCGCCGGCCGGGCCGCCGCGCCCCTCCTGCCCTCGCCTCGGTGGCGGCGGCCCTCGCGTCGGCGTCCGCGCTGCGATCGTTGCTACCGTCGACTTCAAGCTCGCGCCTCACGCTCACCCTGCGCACAGCTGGCCTGGCCGACGCCGTCGCGCCTGGCGCCGCGCCCTTACTGACTCCGGCCGCCGCCGCTTCGGCAACCGCTGCCTGGGCCGTCGCGCGCACCGCGTCCCTGGAGCGGCCGGATGTCGACTTGTTGGCCGGCGACGGCGGCGGCGCGGTCGCGCGCGTCGGCGCCGGCGCCGCGCGCGCGGGCGGCGTGCTTCACACGTGCGTCCTCGCCGCGTCCCGGCTCAAGTTTTCGGCGACCCACGGCGCGCTCGTGCCCCGACCCCGGGGGAGCTTTGACACGCTGGCCCGCGTCGCGATCCGCGCCGACCCCCTCACCCCCCCCTCCGCCGGCCGCGTCCTCCTCGCCGTCGACGCCGTCGGCCTCAACTTCCGGGACGTCCTCAACGTGCTCGGCATGTATCCCGGCGACCCCGGCCCCCCCGGCGGCGACGTGGCGGGCACCGTGCTGGCGGCGGGGGCGGGGACGCCGTTTGCCGTCGGCGACCGCGTGTTTGGCCAGGCGCCCGGCTGCCTGGCCACCGCCGTGCTCGCGCCCGCCGCCTCGCTCGCGATCATGCCGCCGGGGTTGATGGCTGTGGACGCGGCCACGCTGCCGACCGCGGCGGCGACCGCGCTCGAGTGTGTGCGAGGAGCTGCGTCTGGCGGCGTCGTCCTCCTCCACGCCGCCGCCGGCGGCCTGGGCCTCGCCGCCACCCAAGTCGCCGCCCTGCGCGGCTCGTCCATCGTGGGCACGGCGGGCACGCCCGCCAAGCGGGCGCTGGCGCGCCGCGCGCCGGGCGCGCTCGGCGCGCTCTCGTCGCGCGACACGGCCTTTGCCGACGCCGTGCACATCCCTCCCCTGCGCCCGCCGCACCTCCTCCTCAACTCCTTGACCGGCCCCGGCTTTGTCGTAGCCGGCCTGGCCTCCCTGGCCCCCGGCGGCGCCGCGGTCGAGGTCGCCAAGCGCGGCGCGTGGTCGCCGGCGCGCGTCGCGCAGGAGCGGCCCGACGCGCGCTACCGCATCGTGGCCGTCGACTTTGAGCGAGCGAGTGTCATTGGGGAGGCCATGCGGGAGGTGGCGCGGCTGGTGGCGGCCGGTAAGGGAGAGCGGGGAGAGAGGGGAGAGAGGGGAGAGAGGGTAGACAGGGGAGAGAGGGGAGAGAGGGTAGGGGCGGCGGTCGGCGCGTGCGCCCACCTCTACCCTTGTCCCTCTTCCCACAGGCTCGCTCACCCCCCTCCCGCGCACCGTGCTCCCCCTCGCCTCCGCTGCCGACGGCTTGCGCTCGCTGGCGACCGCCAAATCGACGGGCAAGGTCGTGCTCGTGCCGCCCGCGTCGGCTGTCGCGGCGGTGCCGGCCGGCCGCTGGACCGTCATCGGCGGCGCGGGCGCGCTGGGTGGCCTTGCCGCCCACTGGTTGGCCGGTCGCGGGGCGAGGCACATTGCGCTGTTGGGACGCGGCGTGCGCGCGCTGCCCGCGGCCGCGGCGCGCGCGGCGGCCGCGCCCGGGTGGGCCGCGTCGCTCTCACTTGCGGCGGCCGACGCCAGCACCCGCGCAGACGCTTCCGACTGCTTTGGGCTGGGCGGCACGCACTCACCTCCCCCTGTCGGCGTGCTGCACTGCGGCGGCGCGACCGCCGACGCGTCGCTGCCGCGCGTGACGCCCGCGCGCGCGCGCGCCGCCGCGGCCGCCAAGTCGGTCCCCCTCGACCGCACCGGCGACGTCACCGCCGCACATCCCCTGCACTGCATGGCCCTGTATTCGTCCATCGCGTCCGCCCTGGGCAGCGGCGGTCAGGCGGCGTACGCGGCGGCCAACGCGGCGCTCGACGCGGGCGCGACGGCGCGCGCGCACGCGGGGCTGCCGACGGCGTCCATCAACTGGGGGGCGTGGTCCGGGGGGGGCATGGCCCAGGCAGCCGGCCTGGACCGCATGGCCCGGCTGGGGCACGGCGCGCTGGCGCCGGGGGCGGGAGTTGCGGCCCTGGCGGCCGCGCTGCGCGGGATCGTCGTGGGCGGTCTCCAGCCCCGGCTGCTGGCCACCGTGTTTCTGTGGGACCGGCTCAAGGCGGACGGCGCGTTTTGGGAGGGCGTCAAGCCCCCCAAAGCGCCGGTCGCGGCGCTGCTGCCGGCGGCGGTCGACGCGCCTGCGACCGCGCGCACACCCCTACCCTCCACTCTTCACACCCTCGCCTCCGTCCTGGCCCGTGTCGAGGCCGCCGTCGCGATCGTCGCCGGTCATCCCGTCCCGCGGTCCGCCCCTCTGGCCGACGCGGGCGTCGACTCGCTCGGAGCGGTCGAGCTGCGCAACGCGCTCGGGAGCGCGTTTGGCGTCGACCTGCCGGCGTCATTGGTGTACGATCACCCCAGCGTGGAAGCGTTGGCGGCGTGGTTGGCTGGAAAGGTGTGCAGGGCTGACGAGGGTGCGGCGCCGCCGCCGCTCCCCGCGCCGCCGCCGCCGCTCGCGCGCGTGGCCGCCCCTCTTGCCGTCGCCATTGACGCTGTGTCGGGCCGCACACCTGTCGGACCACCGTCCGGCCTCTGGACGCCCGACGGCGTCGCCCCTGTGCGCCTGTCGCGGTGGGACGGCGACGCGCGCGGCGCGCCCGCGCGGTTCGGCGCGGCCGTCGCCGGCGTCGCCCTCTTTGACGCGCCCGCATTTGGCGTGTCCCCCCCAGAGGCCGCCACCATGGACCCCGCCCAGCGGTTGCTGCTGCTGGACGCGGCGGCACTCGTGCCGACCGTTCCCGGCGGCTCGGTCGCCGTCGCGGTCGGGGTCGCGCGCATCGCCGACGAGGCCGGCGCCTGGCCCGCGCGCCACGCGCCGGGGCCGTTCGATGGCACCGGGCGGGCGCTCAGTGTGGTGGCGGGCCGGTTGAGCTACGTGTTTGGGCTCAAGGTCTGAGAGAAGGAGAGAGAAGGAAAGGGAGGATGGTGGTGGTTGAGGGAGGGCCGCGCCGACCCTGAAACCCTCCCTCCCCTCCCTTCTTCAGGGCCCTTGCCTCGCAGTCGACACCGCATGCTCGTCCTCCTTGGTCGCCGCCCACCTCGTGCTGCAGGCCCTGCGCGTTCGCGCCGCGGCCGCCGGCCTCGCAGCCGGCGTCAACGCGCCCGCCGGGCCCCGCGCGACGTCCACGTTTGTGGGGGCGGGGATGTTGGCGCCCGATGGACGCTGCAAAACGCTGGACGCGGGGGCGGACGGGTACGGGCGCGGGGAAGGGTGCGTCATTTTGCGCATGGTTGCACTGCCGCCGGGCGGCGAGGAGGCGCCCGCTGCTCCTGCCCCGCTTTCCATCCTGGCCCTGGGCTCGTGCGTCAACCAGGACGGGCGGTCGTCGTCGCTCACCGCGCCGCACGGGCCGAGCCAGACCGCGGCGGTCGGCGCCGCGCTCGCCGACGGAGGGGTGGCGGCCGCTGATTTGGGCGCCGTGGCGCTGCACGGCACGGGCACTCCTTTGGGCGACCCGCTCGAGGTAGAGGCGCTGGTTGACGCGGCCGGGAAAGTGGGCGGAACGCATCCTCGCCTCCCTCTTTCGCTCACCGCCCCCAAATCCTCGGCCGCGCACGGCGAGACCGCGGCCGGCGTCACCGGCCTGAGCCGCATAGTCGCCCGCCTGCTGGGGCTGGCGGGCGACAGTCTGACGCACCTGCGGGCGCTCAATCCGCACGCGGCGCGCGCGGCGCGCGCGGCGGCGGCCGCGGGGCGGCCCGTGTGGGCGCCCCGCGGCGCCGGGCCGGCTCCTGCTGCCACTCATGCGGGCGTGTCGGCATTTGCGTTCCAGGGCACCAACGCGCACTTCATTGCCGGAAGCGAACGCGTAGGCGGCGCCCTCGCCCCCCCGCGCCCTATCACCTGGGAACGCCGCCGCGTCGCCCTCGCCCCGCCGCCGCACCGCTTGCTGCAGTCGGCGGCCGCGGTGGGCGGCCGGGTGACGGCGGCCGTGCGCCTGGACGGCGGCGCGACGGCCTGGCTGTGGGAGCACCGGGTGCGGGAGAGGAGAGGTGGAGAGAGGGGGGTGCCGCGGCCGCCGCGCCCACACCGCCCCTCCACCTCCAGGTCTCCAACCGCGCCATCCTGCCTGGCGCCGCCCTACTCGAGGCCGGCCGCGCGACCGCGACGGCCCTGGCGCCGGCGCACGGCGCGCGCGCCGCGCTCGCGCGCGCGTCGCTCGCCGCGCCCTTGCTGCTCGACCGGTTGCCGGACGCGGTGGAGGTTGGGGTGGACACAGCGACCGGTGCGGTCTCCGTGTCGTCGACGCGGCAGCGGGAGCGCACGGCGCACCTGACAGCGACCGTGGTGTCGGCAGCGGCGGCCTCGCCGGTGCGGGCCGTAGCCCATCGGCGCCGCCACGCCCTGGATCGCCGCCAACGGGACGTGCTGCTGCTACCTGTGGCCATGGCGTCCATCACCCCCCCTCCCCTCGACGGCACAGGCGTGCACCCCGCCGCGCTCGACGCGGTGATGCACACCGCGGCCGCCGCCCGGGCGCCGGACCCGGGCGCGACGCGCGTGCCGGCGTCGGTGGAGCTGTACGTTGCGCCTGCGGCGGGGGCCGTGCGCGCGGGGACCGCTTTCGGCGCGCTCGACGACCGCGCGCGCGCAGGGGCGTGGAAAGCTTCTTACTCCCTGGGAGGCGCGGCGCGGTTGGTGGGCGTCGCCCTCACGCCCGTAGAAAGCGCTCGCGTGAGCACGGGCTCCCCGATGACGGCGTGCGCGGTCGATTGGCAAGCGGCGGTCGTCGCGCGAGGGCGCGAACGTGCGCGCTCACTCGCTCGCGCGCCGCCCTCGCCGCTGTCGGCCTGCAGCGACGGCTTACGGCGGTTGAGGGCGGGGCAGAGCCTGGACGCTGGGACCGAGGGCCTGAGCGCCGGGCCCGCGCCCGCTGCGCGCGACGGCACTGCCGCCCGCGCGGCGCTGCGCGCCCTCGCCAAGGCCGCCCTCGTCGAGGGGGTGGCGACCAACAGCACCGGCCTGGACGCGCTGGCGGTGGCCGGCGTCGAACTGGCTCCGCGGGTCGGGGCTGCCGCGCTTTCCTGCACGTGCCCCTCTCTTGCCACCTCGTCCCGCGCCACCCTGCTCATTCCGGGCGGCAGCGGCGCGGTTGGCGGCCTAGTGGCGGCCTGGGGCGCGGCGTCGGGCGCGGCGTCGCAGGTGGTGGTGGTGGGGAGAGGGGTGCTGGCCGCGCCGTGCTCGGCCGCGCTCGCCGTCGCCGCGCGCTGCGACGCCTCCTGCGCCGCCGACGCGGCTGAGGCGCGCATGCTGGTAGTCAATCCAATAATCACCAACTTCCTGGCTAGCGGCGCCCTGGCCGACGGGACGCTGGCGCGCGTGGCACCCACCGCGCTGCGCGTGGCGTGCGCGCCCAAAGCCGCGTCGGCCGCCCGCCTCGGCCGCGCCCTGGCCTGCCATCCGGTCGCCTCTCACCTATTCTGCTCGTCCGCCGCCGCCCTGCTGGGGTCACCAGGCCAAGCGGCGTACGGCGCGGCCAACGCGGGGCTCGACGCGGCGGCCGCCGTGGTGACCGCGGCCGGCCTGCCCGCGCTGTCGGTCCAGTGGGGCGCTTGGGGCGTAGTGGGGGGCATGGCGTCTGCCGCTGTGGCGGCACGGCTGGCTCGCGGCGGAATGGCGCCGCTTTGGCCAGCGGACGGCGTCGCGGCGGTCGGTAAGTCAGGAGATTGGGAGAAGTGGAGCGAAACGGCTGGGTTCCCGCTCCCACGCGCGCCGGCTCACACCTCTGCCTACCTCAGAATCTTTGCTCCGCGCCGCGGCGCTCGGCCGCCCGTCCTCTTCCGTCGTCGCGGTCGGCGCGTTTGACTGGCCCACGCTGCTGGCCGGCCCCCGGGCGCACAGCGGAATGTTTTTGGGGATGGTGATGAAGAATGCTGATGTGGGCGTGGGCGTGGTGGTGGCGGCGTCCGCGCCGGTGGCGGTTGCGCGCGACAAGTCGCCGGCCGCCGACGTCGCCTCCGTGCGCGCCGTCCTGGCCGAGCTGGTGGCCGCCGTGCTGGGCCAGGCCGTGCCGGACGACATGCCGCTGATGCAGGCAAGGAGGAAGAGAGGAGGATGAAGGGAAAGGGAGGCGCCGTGGCAAATTTCAACCCCCTCCCTCTCATCTCAGGCCGGCCTCGACTCGCTCGCCGCCGTCGAGCTGCGCAACGTCATCGGTGACCGTTTCGGCGTGCGCCTGTCGGCGACGGCGGTCATCGACCACCCGACGGTGGCCGCGCTGGCGGTGGCCGTGGCGGGCGGGCGGGCGGTGTCGGAGGCGCCCGCGCCCCAGCCCGCCCCTTCCCTCGCGTCAGACACCACGACTCGGTCCTCCATCGTGGCCATCGCCACGCGCCACCCCGGCCCCGGCGGATCGCCTGCGCTCGCTTCACCGCGTTCCCTCGCCGCCGTTCTCGCGACCGGCGCCGACGTCGCGACGCGCGTCCCCGCCGACCGTTGGTGTGCGGACGCGCACTACGCTCCCGACGGCCGCCCGCGCACGACCTACACAAACTGCGGCGGCTGGCTGGGGGGGGGGGTGGGCGGGTTTGATGCCGCCGCGTTTCGGGTCGCGCCGGCGGACGCGGCGACGCTCGACCCCCAGGCCCGCGTGCTGCTGGAATGCGTCAAGGTATGGATATGGAGAGAGGGGGAGGGGTGGGAGAGCGGTTGGCGAGGCCTCACACCCCTCCTCCTCCCCTCTCCAGGACATGCTCGCCGCCGCCGGCGTGGCCGGCCTCGCCCCGCCGCCCGCCGACCTGGCCGCGGCGGGCGTGTACGTCGGCTGCATGTACACCGAGTACCTGGACAGCGTGCTGGCGCCCGAGGTAGGCAGGAGAGAGGGGGAGGAGAGGGGGCGGCGCGCTTGCGCCCGGCCGACCGCTTTCCCTCCTTCTCCCCAGTCTCTCGCCGACGCCGCCCCCGCCGCAGTCACCGGGCATGGCCTCGCCTTTCTTGTGGGCCGCGTCGCTTACACATTCAACATGACGGGCCCCGCGGCGGCGGTCGACACCGCGTGCTCATCGTCGCTCGTCGCGCTCGCGTCTGCGCACGCAGGGGTGGCGGCCCGGACGCCGCCCTCTGCGCTCGCCGGCGGCGTCAACGCCATGCTGAACCCAGTCACAACCGCCCGCATCTGCCTGCTGGGCGCGCTGGCGCCCGCGGGGCGGTGCGCGGCGCTCGACGTGGGGGCCGATGGGTATGGGAGGAGCGAAGGGTTTGGGGTTGTCCTGGTCGTGCCAGGGGAGGTGTTTGGGGCGGTCGCCATACTGGCGTCTGCGTTGGTGGGCCAGGGCGGCGCGGCGGCGGCGCTGACGGCGCCGAGCGGGCCGGCGCAGCGCGCGCTCGTCGGTCGCGCGCTCGCCGACGGCCGCGTCTCCCCCGCTGCCGTCGCCCTGGCCTCTCTCCACGGCACGGGCACGCCCCTTGGCGACCCCATCGAGGTTGCCGCCCTGTCTGGCGCTCTGGGCGCGGCCGCGGCCCCGCGCTCCCTGCTCGCGGTCAAGGCCGCGCTCGGCCACACCGAGGGCGCGGCTGGCGTGACAGGGGCCGTCGTGGCCTCTCTGGCACTGGCGGGGCGGGAGGCGGCCCCTGTGGCACGCCTCGCGAGCGTCAACCCGCACGTCGAGGCCGCGTTGGGGGGCTGGGGCGGTGGTGGCGCGGCGGGCGCGCGCGCGCGCGGCCCGCGCGCGGCCCTGGCCGGCCCTGGCGCCGCCGCGGGCGCTTCCTCGTTTGGCATGAGCGGCGTAAACGCTCACATCGTCATGCTGGTCGGCAACGCGGGCGGCCTGGCGCCGGCCTCGTTGCCGTGGCGGCGTGCGCGCGCGTGGCCGGCGCCGCAGCGCGCGAGCCTTTTGCTGAGTGGTGGGGCTGGTGGCGGCGCCGTCACGTTGGCCATGCCCTCGATGTCCACGACCCCTGCCCTGGCCTATGTGCGCCAGCACCGGGTGGGCGGGCGGGCGCTGCTGCCGGCTGCCGCGCTCTTTGATGCGGCGTTGGTTGCTGGCCGCTCCCTGGCGTGGGAATCGACCCAATTGGCCGCTCCGGCCGGCCGCATGCTGCTGCTGGGGGCGGCCATCGCGGTGCCGTGTGTCGCGGATGGTGGAGTGGGGGCGACGACGGTCGCGGTCGACGCGGCTGGCGCCGCCACGCTCGCCACGGGCGCCGTCGTGCACATGACGGCACGGCTGGGGCGGTGCACGCCCAAGCAGGCGCCTGCCCGGCGCCGGCGCGCGCTCTCCGGAGCTCGACCGCCTGCGCTCGTTCCGCAGGCCGCGGTCGCCGTGCTCGCAGCGCCCGCGCTCACCGCGCGCGGCGCGCACTGCGTGCACCCCGCGAGCGGTGACGCCGCCATTCACCTGAGCCTGGCGCTTGGAGGGGAGGGGGTGGTCGTGCGGTGAGAAGAAAGAAGTGCGGAGAAAATTGTTGAAAGACAAGGTTGCAGGTGTCGAAACTAAAATAAAAATCACCCTCTTCCTTTCTCCTTAGCGTCCCCGTTGCGGCCGACGCGGTCTCGTCGACCGCCTCGACCGGGTCCCCATCGACCTGGGCGTGCGTCGCCGACGGCGGGCCGACAGGCCGCGACGCTGCGGCGGCTGTGCGCGCTGCGGGCGGTCTCGTCGCGCCGCGCCTGCTGGCCCGCGCGCTGGTCGGCGCGGGTGCGTCTCGCGCTGACGACGTCGTGACGTACGTGGTTGAGGAGCGGGCGGTCGAGTGCCTGGCGGCGGTGCGCGGTGTGCGCGCCGCGACGCCGCGCGCCGCGCTGACCGCCGGCCGCCTGCGCCTGGCCCCCGGGCGCCGGCCCGCGCACCTGCTGGCTGCCATGACCAAGGTGACGGTCAACGCGGCGGTGCCGTTGGACGTGGTGGTGCGCGGTTCCCGCGCCGCCGCCACGACCCTCACCGCCCTGGCCAAGGTCGCCGCCGCCGAGCTGGGCGCCGACGTGGGCGTGCACGTCATTGCCTCCCCCTCGTCGCGCGGCGTCGCGGTGGGCGGTCCGCCCGCGGCCGCGCGGTCGCCGCACGGCGTCTCGACCCACGGAGTCCTCGCGTCGGCCGCCGTCCTGGTTCGGAAGCGGCTGCTGGAGCCGCGTGCGCCCACCATCTCCACCGCCCTCGTCACCGGGGGCAGCGGCGCGGTCGGGTCGCGCGCCACGGCGTGGCTCGCGGCGCGCGGCGCGCGGCGGGTCGTGTGTGCCGGCCGGTCTGGGGCGCCTCCGGCCGCCCTGGTCGCCGCCCCGCTCAACGGCTTTACTCTCGTGAGCATGCGCGCCGATACCGGCATGGCGACCGACGCGGCCGACGCGGCGCGCGCGGCGACCGCGGTGTCGCCGCTGCGCGCCGTGCTGCACGCGGGCGGCGTGCTGGCCGACGCGGCCCTGGCGGCCACGACGCCGAGCCACATGCGGGCGGCGTGCGCGGCCAAAGGGGTCGCCGCGACCCGGCTGCGGCGCGCGACTGCCGCCGCCCCCGTCGCGGCAAGGACCGCCCTGTCGTCCGTCGCTGGCCTGCTGGGCAGCGCGGGCCAGGCGGCGTACGCGGTGGCCAATGGCCTGCTGGATGAAGTGGTCGCAGACTGGGCCCGCGAGGTAAGAGAGGAGAGCGCGCGCGCGCGCGAGAGGAGGTGGGTTGGGAAGGGGCGGCGCCGACTCTCCTCCTCCTCCTACTCTAGGGCCTCCCGGCCTCCTCAATCCAGTATGGCGCCTGGTCGGTCGGAATGGCAGTCCAAGGACGAGTGCAGGCCAAGCTACAGGCGGCTGGAATGGGCGTGCTACGGGTGGCGGAGGGGCTGGCGGCGCTCGAAGCCGCCGTCGCCGGCGCGGCGCCGACCGCATTTGCGGCAGCCAAGCTGGACTTGGCTCGGCTGCTGACCCCGCCCCGGCGGGAGTGGCTGTTTTATGGGGGTTTGGTCGAGCAAGGAAAGGGAGAGGGCGAGCGTGTGCGCGCGGCGAGCGAGCCGGTCGTGCGCGCCACCGCGCGTGCCGACCCCCGCCCTTCTTGGCGCTCCATGGACCCCCCCACCCGCCTTGCATGGGCCACCCGCCTCGCGTCCGACGCGGTGGCCCAAGCCGCCGGCCGCCCGGTGCCCGCTTCCGAGCCGATCGCGGTCGCGGGCGTCGACTCGCTCGCCGCGGTGTCGCTGAGGCGGGATTTGTCGCTGGCGACTGGACTGGAGCTGCCGATCACGCTGGCATTCGACTATCCGACGGTCGGGGATTTGGGGGCGGCGCTGGCGGGGATGCTTGGGGGGGACAACGAGGAGGAAGAAGGAGGGGGCGAGGCGCCTGCCCCGGCGCACGTCCCCGCGGCAGCTGCGCCGCCCCCTCGCTCCTCCACAGCCCCGCGGCTGGCGCCAGGGGCTTTGGACGCGGGCTACGCGACCTTTCCCCCTTTGCCAGCTCTTGCCCGCCTGTCCGACGCCGCCCTGTCCTCTCTGCCCCGGTTTGCCGTGTCCCGTCCTGGCGTGGGCGACATCCAGTGGCTCAAGCCGGTGGATGTGCGCGGGGTTGTGGTGGGGGAAGGGGTGGTGTTGGAGCGCGGGCGGGCGGGCGTCGTCGCGGAAGGGCTGCGGTCGACGCCGGCCCTCGTCACGTTTGTCGGCATGCTGCCGCCGCCAGGGGCGGACGCAGCCCAATTTGAAGCCCGGCTTCGCAAGGCGATCGCGCGCGCGGGGTGGAGTTGGGTGTCGTGGGAGGAGAGCGGGGAGTGGGTGGTGCGCGTGGGGCGGTGGTAGGGGTGAGCAGGTGGTGTGTGTGTTGTGTGGGCGTGCGGGCGGAGTCGACGGGCGGGCGGTGTGGAGGGTCGGGTCAGGGTCAGGGTCAGGGTTAGGGTAAGGGTCAGGGTCAGGGTCAGGGTCCGGGTCCGGGTCCGGGTCAGGGCGGCTGGAGTTGGGCTGACCCTGAGACGCGTCCTTGACGGACGCCTTCTGCTCCAGCAGTTCAGCACTCAGTGCGGCGATGTCGGGCCACTGCCGCGTGGGCGGACCGGGCGGTGCGGTCGCTGCTCGGCCGGGCTGCGGCGCAGCGCGCCGGCAGCGGCGGCCCACGCGCGCCCGCCCGCTCGCCGCCGCCCGCCCGCCCGCCGGGCCCCGCCTGCCACCACGAGCGCGCTCGACGCTGACGCGTCCAGCCCCCGGGCCGGGCGCGCCAGCGGCCGCCGATTGTGCGGATGCCACGCGCGAGCGCGCGCGCGGTCGCAGCCGCCGCGGCCCTGTGGTCGGCCTGGCGGCCTGGCGGGGATCGACGGCGCCCCGGCCGGCCATTGGCTGCGTCTCACGGCGTGGGCGCTGGCGACGCCGACGGCGGAGCAAAGAGTCGTCTTCACGTGCTGCGTGCGCGTGTGCCGTGGTGACGCGTCACCCTCGTCCGTGGTTTTCGTGCACAGCGTGTGCGTGCGGCGAGAGGGCGGCGACGGCGACGACCGCTCGGTGTGGCGCGCACCGGTCGACGCGCCGCTGGCCCCCGCCGCCGCCGTCGACGGCGTCTGCGTCATGGCCGCCGACCGGCCGATGGAGGTGGTGGTTGATGTTGATGTGGATGTGGATGGGGTGCGGCGTTTGGTGCCTGCTGGGACAGGGTGGGTGTCGTGTTGGGGTGGTGCTGGCGTAGGGGCCCTCCTGTAGACTGTGCGGCTTGGGGTAGTGTGAGGGTCAAGGGTAGGGCGACGGTTGTCGCTGCGACGGCGCGCACCTGTGCATCAGCGCCAACGACACGCTTGTGATAGTGGGCGGTCGCGGCATGAAAATGGGAAACGGAATCTGCGCCCATTTGCACTTGGCTTTCAGCTCCCAACAATCTTTCTGTCCGCCCGCGCTTGCCTTCCGGCGCCCCCCCCCGACAGAGTGCGACGAGCGGTGGGACGTCAGGTCAAGATGCGGAAGGCGGCGCTTACGGCGGGGGACTTGCCGGGGCTGTGCAAGGAGAAAAACAGGGGTGGGGGTGGCGACGAGGGCGACGGTGACGACCCCACCGCCAACGGTGGCCCGCGCACCCCCGCCCGCCGCCGCCCGCCGGCCCGCCGCACCCCGCCCGCCCCCGTCTTAGGGTTAGGGTTAGGGTTAGGGTTAGGGTTAGGGTTAGGGTTAGGGTTAGGGTTAGGGTTAGGGTTAGGGTTAGGGTTAGGGTTAGGGTTAGGGTTAGGGTTAGGGTTAGGGTTAGGGTTAGGG